>ERZ827471.60-NODE-60-length-129688-cov-5.636906_pt1 | contig 129688 bp, 139 predicted proteins | sample MGYA00519772_ERZ827471 | MGnify/ENA primary metagenome ERZ827471 (study PRJEB31778, sample SAMEA3449315) | human gut metagenome | biome: human gut; feature: human-associated habitat; material: faeces | place: United Kingdom | collected 2010/2012 ...
GCTGAAAGCTTTCCGGAACCCCCAGCCTAGCTGGGGGTTTTCTGTGCACAAAAAATCAGGCACAATTTCTTGTGCCTGATTGATATTACTTGACGGGAGCGGGTTGTTCCGCGGGTCTGGCTTTTTCAAGCTTCGCCAGATCGAGTGCGATATTCACCGTCTCATCCAGATAAGGATCCGGCTCCTGGTAATCTTTCGGTAGATCATCCAGTTTCTTCAACTCCGGTTTACCTTCGCGTTTAAAGCGTTCGTTCAAACGCGCCAGACGCGTCGCATCATCTTCATTATTCTCTTTCTCACGCACAGCGTAATTCAGAGAAACGATATTGCGCTTGTCCTTCATAGCGTTGAAGCGCGCGATATCCTTCATGATGTTCTGGAACTCAGGATCTTTCGCGATACGCGCATTATGTTCCTTCAGCAGCTCCGGTCCAAAGGCCGTCAAATCTCCCGATTTCACATAGGTCGCGGCATCGATGCTATCCCACGGCAGCGCGTTATCTTCGAATTTCTCACCGGTTTCCGTTTCTTCATTACCCGTCGGCATGATGATGTCTGGCGTTACGCCTTTACGTTGCGTACTGCCGCCGTTAACGCGATAGAATTTCTGGATCGTGTACTGCACAGAACCCAGCGCTGGCCATTCAGGACGTAACATCTGATCGTAAATACGGTTCAATGAACGGTATTGCTGAACGGTGCCTTTACCAAACGTCGGTTCACCCACAACCAGCGCACGACCGTAATCCTGCATGGCAGCAGCAAAGATTTCTGAAGCCGAAGCACTGAAGCGGTCAACCAGCACCACCAGCGGGCCTTTATAGAAAACCTGCCCGTCGGTATCGCTGTCTTCACGAACTTTACCGTTGTTATCACGGACCTGAACAATCGGACCGGATGGAATGAACAGACCGGAGAGCGATACCGCTTCGGTCAACGCCCCACCGCCATTGCTACGCAGGTCGATGATGACACTGCTGACATTCTGTTTTTCCAGTTTCTGCAGTTGCACTTTGACATCGTCTGTCAAACCCACATAGAAGCCCGGAATATCCAGCACGCCGACTTTCTCTTTACCGACGGTCTTCACCGACATTTTAACCGCGCGGTCTTCGAGACGAATACGTTCACGGGTCAACGTTACAGTACGGGTCTTGGTCCCTTTACCAGCAGGTAAAATTTCCAGACGAACTTTACTGCCCTTCGGCCCTTTAATTAAGGCAACCACATCATCAAGACGCCAGCCAATCACGTCAACCATCGGCTTGCCTGTTTGACCAACACCGACAATTTTGTCACCAACGCTGATAGCTTTACTCTTCGCTGCCGGACCACCTGCCACCATCGAATTGATAACGGTGTAGTCATCATCCATTTGCAGAACTGCGCCAATACCTTCCAGCGACAAACTCATTTCAGTGTTGAACTGTTCGGTATTACGCGGGGAAAGATAGTTGGTATGCGGGTCGATTTCACGCGCAAACGCCGTCATTGCCAGCGAGAAAACATCTTCGCTGTTGGTTTGCGCCAGACGACGAATGGCAAATTTGTAGCGGCGAGTCAGGGTTTCACGAATTTCTTTATCCGTTTTTCCTGCCAGCTTCAGGCTTAACTCGTCGAATTTGACTTTACTGTCCCACAGCGCGTTCAACTCAGCCTCGTTTTTCGGCCATGGCGCTTTGCTGCGGTCAAGGTTATAAGTGTCGTTGCCGGTAAAATCCATCGGCTTTTCCAGTACCGACAAAGCGTACTGGTAACGCTCAAAACGGCGCTTTTGCGCCAGATTGTAGAGATCGTAGAAAACGTCGAGTTTTCCTGAACGCAGTTCATCACCTAACTCGGTTTTCTTTTTCGCGAACTGTTCAACATCGCTTGCCAGCAGCACGTTGTGGCTGTAATCGAGCAGATTCAGGTAGCGGTCAAAGATTTTGGCCGAAAATGCCTGATCGAGGTCGAACTGGCGATAATGAGAACGGGTGAAGCGCGACGTTACGCGCTCACTTACCGTCGCATGCTGCGTCTCTTCCTTTAATACCGGAATTTGATCAGCACGCGTGATATCTTCTACAGCGAAGGTCTGGCCTGCTATTGCAAGCAGGCCAGCTAACGCGGTAAGCCTAAAAAACATGTTCATGCCTGGCCCGGCCTCCGTTTCAGAACACCAGGTGTTCTGCGCGCACAATCAAAGACATACCCGAATTCAGCTGGACGCGGACGCCGTCTTTGGTGATTTCTAATACGGTGGCATCCATCGCGTTTTGACCCGCTTTCACCTTCAGGGCTTGTCCGACAGTCAGAGCTGAAATGTCAGAAACCGGGGTGTGCTGTTCTTCGCGAGGTGCTTTTACTGTTTTTGGCGCTTTCTCTACCGGCTTTTGCGCACGAGGTTTACGTTCAGCGCCTTCTTTGCGGCGTGGCGTGGTCGGACGTGGCTTGCGTTCGCGGCGCGGTGCGTCTTCTTTCTCACCAGCAGCTGCGGCAGCTTCGCGTTTTTTCGCTTGCTGCTCAGCACGCTGTGCCTGAACACGCGCTTTCGCTTCTTCAAGCTGCTTGCGAGCATGCTCTACATGTTGCTCGTCCAGCTCACCGCATGGGTTGCCGTCAAGATCGACACGCGTTGCGCCGGGTTTAACACCGTAAAGATAACGCCAGCTCGAAGTGTAGAGACGTAAAGCGGATCGCAATTGCGTTTTGCTCAGGTTCATTTCCCCGGCAACACGATCGACCAAATCCTGAAAAATACCGATTTTCAGCGGACGCGCTTCACCTTCCGCACTGAAACAGTGGGGAAAACGTTCGGCCAGAAACGCGATTACTTCTTTACTGCTATTCAACTTAGGTTGATTTTCCATGAAATTTCCTGATTACAACGGACGTAGCCAACAAGCGCAGGCATGAACAGGCGTCATTATAATGACGCTACCAGTAAATGCTACGTTATCCGTTGATTATCCTGCGACGCTCGCAAAGAATTTTTTGTAATCCGTCGTTGCAAGCACTTTTTCAAGCTGTGCCACAAGCTGACGTAAGCCTTGCTCGTCCTCGTCTGTAAAGCGACCGAAGACGGTACTATCGATGTCGAGAACACCAATAATCTGATTTTTCACCACCAGCGGCAGAACAATTTCAGAATTACTCGCCGCATCACAGGCAATATGCCCGTCAAACGCGTGAACATCCTCGATACGCTGCACTTGATTGCGGGCAACCGCAGTGCCGCACACCCCGCGCCCGACGGGTATCCGGACACAGGCAATTTTGCCCTGAAATGGTCCGAGCACCAGTGTATCGTCCTCAAGCAAATAAAAACCTGCCCAGTTTACGTCAGTGAGACGCTCATATAACAACGCACTGGTGTTCGCAAGCGTTGCCAGAAAACTGGTTTCTCCTGCCATCAGCGCGTTAAAGTCGCGATTTAAATCCGCGTAAAATTCTATTTTGTTCATTATATAATCACTTGGTTGTCTTACCTGGAACTGCCAGCCTATTAAAATAAGCATTAAATGCGTTAATGCTCAAGATCATTCCCATCATGGGTTAAGATTAATGTTAATTCTTATTACATTTGGCACGTCATGGCTCTTAACACACCACAAATTACGCCGACAAAAAAGATAACAGTGAGGGCTATCGGTGAGGAACTGCCGCGTGGTGATTACCAACGTTGCCCGCAATGTGACATGCTGTTTAGCCTGCCCGAGATAAATTCTCATCAAAGTGCCTATTGTCCGCGCTGTCAGGCAAAAATTCGTGACGGGCGCGACTGGTCGCTAACGCGCCTGGCGGCAATGGCCTTCACCATGCTGTTGCTTATGCCGTTTGCCTGGGGCGAACCGCTGTTGCATATCTGGCTGTTAGGCATTCGTATTGACGCCAACGTTATGCAAGGCATCTGGCAAATGACCAAACAGGGCGATGCGATAACGGGGTCGATGGTCTTTTTCTGCGTTATCGGTGCCCCCCTCATTCTGGTGACCTCCATAGCTTATTTATGGTTTGGTAACCGACTGGGAATGAATTTACGTCCGGTACTGCTGATGCTTGAACGACTTAAAGAGTGGGTAATGCTGGATATCTACCTGGTCGGCATTGGCGTTGCTTCTATAAAGGTACAGGATTATGCCCATATCCAGGCGGGTGTCGGCTTGTTCTCTTTTGTGGCGTTGGTGATTTTAACGACGGTGACGTTGTCACATCTCAATGTCGAAGAACTGTGGGAGCGATTTTATCCACAGCGCCCCGCTACGCGTAGAGACGAGAAACTCCGTGTCTGTCTTGGGTGCCATTTTACCGGCTATCCTGATCAGCGTGGTCGCTGCCCGCGTTGCCATATCCCGCTACGCCTGCGTCGCCGTCATAGTCTGCAAAAATGCTGGGCGGCGCTGTTAGCGTCAATCGTTTTGTTGTTACCTGCCAACCTGTTGCCTATTTCTATCATTTATCTGAATGGTGGCCGGCAGGAAGATACAATTCTTTCCGGGATTATGTCGCTGGCAAGTAGCAACATTGCGGTCGCCGGAATCGTGTTTATCGCCAGTATTCTGGTACCGTTTACTAAAGTGATCGTCATGTTCACTTTACTGTTGAGTATTCATTTTAAATGCCAGCAAGGTTTACGCACACGCATTCTGTTACTGCGGATGGTGACCTGGATTGGTCGCTGGTCGATGCTCGACCTGTTTGTCATATCTTTAACCATGTCGCTGATTAATCGCGATCAGATCCTCGCTTTTACTATGGGACCGGCTGCGTTTTATTTCGGCGCAGCGGTAATTTTGACTATTCTTGCTGTGGAATGGCTGGACAGCCGCTTACTTTGGGATGCACATGAGTCAGGAAACGCCCGCTTCGACGACTGAAGCGCAGATTAAAAATAAACGCCGTATCTCACCTTTCTGGCTGCTGCCATTCATCGCGCTAATGATTGCCGGTTGGCTGATTTGGGATAGTTATCAGGACCGGGGTAATACCGTCACCATCGACTTTATGTCGGCGGATGGTATTGTTCCAGGCCGTACGCCTGTTCGTTATCAGGGCGTTGAAGTCGGAACTGTGCAGGATATCAGCCTGAGCGACGATCTTCGTAAGATTGAAGTCAAGGTCAGCATCAAGTCCGATATGAAAGATGCGCTGCGCGAAGAGACACAGTTCTGGCTGGTGACGCCAAAGGCCTCGCTGGCAGGTGTCTCCGGGCTGGACGCCCTCGTCGGTGGTAACTATATCGGCATGATGCCAGGTAAAGGTAAAGAGCAGGATCACTTTGTCGCACTCGATACCCAACCGAAATATCGGCTGGACAATGGCGATCTGATGATCCACCTGCAAGCCCCCGATCTCGGTTCGCTGAACAGCGGTTCATTGGTCTATTTCCGCAAGATCCCGGTCGGAAAAGTCTACGACTATGCCATCAATCCCAACAAGCAAGGCGTGGTGATTGATGTCCTGATCGAGCGGCGTTTTACCGATCTGGTGAAAAAAGGTAGCCGTTTCTGGAACGTTTCCGGCGTTGATGCCAACGTCAGTATCAGTGGCGCGAAGGTGAAACTGGAAAGCCTGGCGGCACTGGTTAACGGTGCGATTGCCTTCGATTCACCTGAAGAGTCGAAACCTGCCGAGGCGGAAGATACCTTTGGTCTGTATGAAGACCTGGCCCATAGCCAGCGTGGCGTAATAATCAAACTGGAACTGCCGAGTGGGGCCGGATTAACCGCCGACTCGACGCCGTTAATGTATCAGGGGCTGGAAGTCGGACAGCTGACTAAACTGGATTTAAATCCTGGTGGTAAAGTCACTGGGGAAATGACCGTTGATCCCAGCGTCGTCACCCTGCTTCGTGAAAATACCCGCATCGAATTACGTAATCCGAAATTATCCCTTAGCGATGCCAATCTCAGCGCCCTGCTGACCGGCAAAACCTTCGAGTTGGTGCCCGGCGATGGCGAGCCACGCAAAGAGTTCGTTGTTGTGCCAGGCGAAAAAGCCCTACTGCAAGAGCCGGATGTTCTGACACTGACCCTGACCGCGCCGGAAAGTTACGGTATTGATGCTGGTCAGCCGCTCATTCTTCACGGCGTGCAGGTAGGCCAGGTTATTGATCGTAAACTCACCAGCAAAGGCGTCACCTTTACCGTCGCCATCGAGCCTCAGCATCGCGAACTGGTAAAAGGCGATAGCAAATTTGTCGTCAACAGCCGTGTCGACGTGAAGGTGGGGCTGGATGGCGTTGAGTTTCTCGGTGCCAGCGCCTCAGAATGGATTAACGGCGGGATACGTATTCTGCCAGGCGATAAAGGCGAGATGAAAGCCAGCTATCCACTGTATGCCAATCTGGAAAAAGCGCTGGAGAACAGCCTTAGCGATTTACCCACCACAACCGTGAGTTTGAGTGCAGAGACGCTGCCGGATGTGCAGGCAGGATCGGTAGTGCTGTACCGTAAATTTGAAGTTGGTGAAGTTATTACCGTGCGTCCGCGAGCTAACGCGTTTGATATCGATCTGCATATTAAGCCGGAGTATCGCAACCTTCTGACCAGCAACAGCGTGTTCTGGGCAGAAGGTGGGGCGAAAGTTCAGCTGAATGGTAGTGGTCTGACTGTACAGGCATCCCCGCTCTCCAGAGCATTAAAGGGGGCTATTAGCTTCGATAACCTCAGCGGTGCCAGCGCCAGTCAGCGTAAAGGCGACAAGCGTATTCTGTATGCTTCCGAAACAGCAGCCCGTGCGGTTGGCGGGCAGATTACGCTTCACGCTTTCGATGCCGGAAAACTGGCGGTCGGGATGCCAATTCGCTATCTCGGTATTGATATCGGGCAAATCCAGACGCTGGATCTGATTACCGCGCGCAATGAAGTACAGGCAAAGGCGGTGCTCTATCCGGAATATGTCCAGACCTTTGCTCGCGGTGGTACGCGCTTCTCAGTTGTCACACCGCAAATTTCGGCAGCTGGCGTTGAGCATCTTGATACTATCCTCCAGCCGTATATCAACGTCGAACCAGGACGGGGCAACCCTCGCCGCGACTTTGAATTACAAGAGGCCACCATAACTGATTCGCGTTACCTGGATGGCTTAAGCATTATTGTTGAAGCGCCGGAAGCCGGTTCGTTAGGCATCGGTACGCCTGTGCTATTCCGTGGTCTGGAAGTCGGTACGGTTACCGGAATGACGCTGGGGACATTGTCAGATCGCGTGATGATTGCGATGCGCATCAGTAAACGCTATCAACACCTGGTGCGTAACAATTCCGTCTTCTGGTTGGCATCGGGTTACAGTCTGGACTTTGGTCTGACGGGCGGCGTCGTGAAAACCGGCACCTTTAACCAGTTTATCCGTGGCGGCATCGCCTTCGCTACGCCTCCGGGTACGCCGCTGGCACCGAAAGCCCAGGAAGGCAAGCACTTCCTGTTGCAGGAAAGTGAACCGAAAGAGTGGCGTGAATGGGGAACTGCGCTTCCCAAATAATGCCCACTGCTCCGGCGTGCCTGCGCCGGAGCGTTTATGCTAAACTGCGCGCCTGTTTTTTTGCCAGTGGTACATGCTCGTGGCCCAACACACCGTTTATTTCCCGGACGCCTTTCTGACACAAATGCGCGAAGCTATGCCTTCGACGCTCTCATTTGATGATTTTCTTGCCGCCTGTCAGCGCCCGTTGCGCCGCAGCATTCGCGTTAATACGCTGAAAATCTCTGTTGCTGATTTCCTGCAATTAACCGCTTCTTATGGCTGGACGCTTACGCCAATTCCGTGGTGTGAAGAAGGTTTCTGGATTGAACGCGACGATGAAGATGCATTGCCGTTGGGTAGTACCGCCGAGCATTTAAGTGGCCTGTTTTATATTCAGGAAGCCAGTTCAATGTTGCCCGTCGCCGCCTTGTTTGCTGACGGTAATGCACCACAGCGGGTGATGGATGTCGCTGCCGCGCCCGGCTCCAAAACGACGCAAATTGCCGCGCGGATGAATAACGAAGGGGCGATCCTTGCCAATGAGTTTTCCGCCAGTCGGGTAAAAGTGTTACATGCCAATATCAGCCGCTGTGGCATCCGTAATGTTGCGCTCACACATTTTGATGGCCGCGTGTTTGGTGCGGCGTTGCCAGAAATGTTCGATGCCATTTTGCTGGACGCTCCCTGCTCCGGCGAAGGCGTGGTGCGTAAAGATCCCGATGCGCTAAAAAACTGGTCACCAGAAAGCAATCAGGAAATCGCAGCTACCCAACGGGAACTGATCGACAGCGCCTTTCATGCATTATGCCCTGGCGGTACGCTGGTTTACTCGACCTGTACCTTAAACCAGGAAGAAAACGAAGCCGTTTGCCGGTGGCTGAAAGAGACTTACCCCGACGCAGTAGAGTTTTTACCGCTTGGCGATCTCTTCCCTGGTGCAAACAAGGCGCTGACCGAGGAAGGCTTTTTGCATGTTTTCCCACAAATTTACGACTGCGAAGGCTTCTTCGTTGCTCGTCTGCGTAAAACTCAGGCGATTCCCGCCTTACCCGCCCCAAAATACAAAGTGGGCAATTTCCCGTTCAGCCCGGTGAAAGATCGCGAAGCTGGACAAATTCGTCAGGCGGCTGCAGGTGTTGGCTTAAACTGGGATGAAAACCTGCGCCTCTGGCAGCGTGACAAAGAACTGTGGTTGTTCCCGGTGGGCATTGAAGCCCTGATCGGTAAAGTCCGATTTTCTCGGTTGGGGATTAAACTTGCCGAGACGCACAACAAAGGTTATCGCTGGCAGCATGAAGCGGTTATTGCTCTTGCCTCACCCGATAATATGAATGCATTCGAGCTGACGCCGCAGGAAGCGGAGGAGTGGTATCGCGGGCGCGATGTTTACCCGCAAGCCGCGCCAGTGGCGGATGATGTATTGGTTACTTTCCAGCATCAACCGATTGGTTTAGCCAAACGGATTGGTTCGCGACTGAAAAACAGCTATCCGCGTGAACTGGTGCGCGATGGGAAACTTTTTACCGGTAACGCCTGACAGCGCACAAAAAAAGCGCACTTTTTGACTGGCACATTCGGCTGCCTCAACTAGGCTGAAAAATGGTGCGATCGGACTGGTCGTACCATAATCGGCAGCTAAATGGAGAGCACGAAGATGAAAACCAGTGTGCGCATAGGCGCTTTTGAAATCGACGACGGCGAATTACACGGTGAATCGCCGGGTGATCGAACGTTAACCATTCCTTGTAAATCTGACCCCGATTTATGTATGCAACTGGATGCCTGGGATGCTGAAACCAGTATCCCTGCCCTGCTAAATGGCGAACACTCTGTCCTTTACCGTACCCGTTACGATCAACAATCTGATGCCTGGATTATGCGTCTTGCCTAATCCAAAAAGAACCCGTCGGCATGGCGGGGTATTTGTCCTGGTTATTCCCCCGTTGTAAAATCTCTCCTAAACTTAACGGTACGGCACCACACTTCGGGGATGAAATGTTCGCGCTGGTACTTTTTGTTTGCTACCTGGATGGCGGTTGTGAAGATATTGTTGTGGATGTCTACAACACGGAACAGCAGTGTCTTTATTCTATGAGCGATCAACGGATCCGCCATGGCGGTTGTTTTCCAATCGAGGATTTTATAGATGGTTTCTGGCGACCTGCACAGGAGTACGGTGATTTTTAATTATTGCAATTGCACAAGAGTCAGTTCGCCCCCAAAGACAGCACCGGTATCAATATAATGCAGGTTGCCAATATCCACGCGATGGCGCAACGGTGTATGACCAAACCAGAAATGATCAGCACCTGTAATTCCCTGCCCTTTTTGGCGTTCACCTAATCGCGAGCGGCTCCACAAGACCTGATGCAAATCAACGTCCTTTTGCCATTCATAAACATCATCTGGATAATCGGCATGAGCAATAACATGTTTGCCGGTGCGGCTGTGTACTTCAAGAATAAAGGGCAAATGCTGACATTTTTCCAGCGCCGTTTTCGCTTGTTTCTGTTGATTATCTGCCAGCGCAATAAACCAGTCGCCGCCATTCATCAACCATAAAGACATCTGCTGGGATGCCAGCGCATCCATCGCCATCTGTTCATGATTGCCTCTTACCGCACGAACCCAATGTTGTTCCAGTAACTGCAGGCAACGTAAACTTTGCGGCCCACGATCGATAACGTCTCCCACTGAGATAAGTAAATCTCGCCACGGATCAAAACCACAATGCCATAATTTGCGGCGCAACTGCTCAAGACAACCGTGTATATCGCCTGAAAGCCAGATATGTCGCCATTGATGACCCGCAATTCTCTGATAAACGGGCGCAGGCTGTTTCATCAATATTTTCCTCCCGCGCTAAAGATCACATAATCTTAACAAGAATGTTAAAAAACGCTGGACTCAGACAGTAGAGTGTGTGTTATGGTTGACTATAAAGTCAGCGAAGGGAATGCTTCTGGCTTTTAACAGATAAAAAGAGACCGAACACGATTCCTGTATTCGGTCCAGGGAAATGGCTCTTGGGAGAGAGCCGTGCGCTAAAAGTTGGCATTAATGCAGGCTTAGTTGCCTTGCCCTTTAAGAATAGATGACGACGCCAGGTTTTCCAGTTTGCGTGCAAAATGGTCAATAAAAAGCGCGGTGGTCATCAGCTTAAATGTTAAAAACCGCCCGTTCTGGTGAAAGAACTGAGGCGGTTTTTTTATTGGAAATCAAAAGGTTATTTTAGGTAATTAACAGAGTTTTTCAGCTCGTTCTATAAACGGTGCCAGACTCATTTTTTCGCCGCGATTGTTAGGATCATCAATCTGAATCACCGAAATGGGCTGGGCTTTAGTCTTCCCACTGGTAACTTCCTTTTGTGCGATATCGTTTAAAGGATACTGCACGAGGGTACTTGGGTTGATGACATACAAAGCATTACCCGGTCGGCAAGTCAGCATCACCTCTTCGCGATTAAACGCCCATTTGTCTTTACCCACTTCAAAACGGCTGACGGTAATCACCTGCGGTGCCGCCAGCGCCGCTGCAGAACTGGTGAGTAACAGAAACGCCAGAATACTTTTTTTCATCATTTTCGTAATCCATCAAAAAGGTTCGAGAGTCGCAAGCAGGCTGATGATCACCAGCACTACCGCACCTATCGCCCATTCGAGTTTAGTCATCCACACAAACCAGGGTGCCGCACGATCTTCATCCTGCCTCATGCGCGGTACAAGAACATAACGATTAGCCAGCGCAATGACCACCATAATCATCACCAGGATGGCTTTGAGCAATAAGAGTTGGCCCCAGTAAGTCGTAAGCGTGGGGGGAAATCCGGTAATCAACAATGCATTAAGCACGCCGCTTGCCAGTACGCCGATCACCGCAAAATGCCCGCACCAGGAAAAACGCATCAGCGCCTGAATAGCCTGGTGTCGCCAACGGCCTTTGATGAGTTGCATACACCAGAGCACCGGCAGTAATCCCCCAAACCACGCCGCCGCACAGATCAGGTGAATCGCGTGATTAGTCTGATGGATTTTCGCCGTTACCCCTTCATTCAGCGTCGCATGCCCGACTCCCGCCAGCAGAATAAATTGCGCGGTAGTGAGCATAAACAGCAAACGTGGCATATTCCGCGGTTGCATAAGGGCGACGATCAACGTTACGAGGGCGAGAACAATTTGCCATAACCAGACGCCACCAAACTGCGTTTGCAAAACAGCCTGCCAAATGTTTGGCGAAAATACATCTGTCCATCCCGTTCCCATCAACCCGCCCTGAACGGCGAGCATTGCAGTGGCACTGATCAAACTCCAGACGGCAGCGTGCTGTTGTAAACGCAGAAAACGCTTCGTCAGCAAGCGACGAATCGTTAAGGGAGCCAGCCAGGCACCGTACATTGCGAAGCCAAAGACCAGCATCAGCGAGGTGAAATGGATAAATCGCAGCGCGATCCAGGTAAACGCCAGCATGATTTATTTCACGCTAAAGGTGTAGTGTCCTTTCGTTTTATGCCCGTCCACCGAAACAACATGCCAGTCAACGGTGTAGGTTCCGGGTTTCAGCGAATCGGCCAGTGGAACAATCAGTTGCTTTTGGTCCTGCTCATTCCGCTTCGCCGGTAATGTTTTAATATTTTCGTTTTTTGGCCCCGTGATTTTTGCACCACTGAATCCTGTTTCAACGCCTTCCGAGAAGTTTAAAGTAATTGCCTGCGGGGCAGCTGTCACTTGCGCGTTTGCCGCAGGATACTGATGCGTTAAATGCGCATGTGCCCAGACGGAAGGTGTCACCAACGAAGTGGTCAGGATTGCCAGCGCGTAGCGAAGGGTGCGTGCAGTTGAAGTCATATTATCTATTCCTTTTTGTAATAACTTTTTTACAGAGCATAACCTTGTCTAATGTCTGAGTCGAGGATCATCAATTCCGGCTTGCCATCCAGGCTCACTCTTAGTAACTTTTGCCCGCGAATGATGAGGAGATTAAGAATGCTGAAGAATCTGGCTAAACTGGATCAAACAGAAATGGATAAAGTGAATGTCGATTTGGCGGCGGCCGGGGTGGCATTTAAAGAACGCTACAATATGCCGGTGATCGCTGAAGCGGTTGAACGTGAACAGCCTGAACATTTGCGCAGCTGGTTTCGCGAGCGGCTTATCGCCCACCGTTTGGCTTCGGTCAATCTGTCACGTTTACCTTACGAGCCCAAACTTAAATAAAACTTATACAGAGTTACACTTTCTTACATAACGCCTGCTAAATTATGAGTATTTTCTAAACCGCACCCATAATTTGCAGTCATTTTGAAAAGGAAGTCATTATGTCGTTCTGGAAAGTTGCAGCAGCGCAATATGAGCCTCGTAAGACCTCACTGACCGAACAGGTAGCTCATCATCTGGAGTTTGTGAGGGCCGCCGCCAGGCAACAATGTCAGCTGTTAGTTTTTCCATCGCTTTCTTTACTGGGGTGTGATTATTCGCGACGTGCCCTTCCTGCCCCACCCGATCTCTCGCTGTTAGACCCGCTTTGTTATGCTGCAACGACCTGGCGAATGACCATCATTGCCGGCCTTCCCGTTGAATATAACGATCGCTTTATTCGTGGAATTGCGGTGTTCGCACCGTGGCGAAAAACACCAGGGATCTACCATCAGAGTCATGGTGCATGTCTGGGCCGTCGTTCCAGAACCATCACGGTGGTCGATGAACAACCGGAAGGTATGGATATGGACCCGACCTGTTCACTGTTTACGACAGGGCAATGTCTGGGAGAACCCGACCTGCTGGCGTCGGCCCGTCGCTTACAATTTTTTTCACATCAGTACTCGATTGCTGTGCTGATGGCAAATGCCCGTGGTAACAGTGCACTATGGGATGAACATGGTCGTCTCATCGTTCGCGCCGATCGTGGTTCATTATTGTTAGTCGGTCAGCGTTCATCACAGGGTTGGCAAGGCGATATCATTCCATTACGCTAGGCTTTTTCGGCCTGGAGCATGCCATGTTGCGCATTATCGATACAGAAACCTGCGGTTTGCAGGGAGGGATCGTTGAGATTGCCTCTGTTGATGTCATTGACGGAAAAATCGTCAACCCCATGAGCCACCTGGTGCGCCCCGATCGTCCTATTAGTCCACAGGCGATGGCGATTCATCGCATCACCGAAGCCATGGTCGCCGATAAACCGTGGATTGAAGATGTGATCCCGCACTATTACGGTAGTGAATGGTATGTCGCGCACAACGCCAGCTTTGACCGCCGCGTACTGCCTGAGATGCCCGGTGAGTGGATTTGCACTATGAAACTGGCCCGTCGTTTGTGGCCAGGGATCAAGTACAGCAATATGGCGTTATATAAAACACGGAAGCTCAATGTACAGACGCCGCCGGGCCTGCATCATCACCGCGCGTTGTATGACTGTTATATCACCGCCGCGTTGCTTATCGATATTATGAACACCTCCGGCTGGACGGCAGAACAGATGGCCGATATCACCGGACGTCCGTCGTTGATGACGACCTTCACCTTTGGCAAATACCGTGGCAAAGCGGTTTCCGACGTTGCCGAACGCGATCCGGGCTATCTGCGCTGGTTATTTAATAACCTGGACAGCATGAGCCCGGAGCTGCGTTTAACACTGAAACATTATCTGGAAAATACTTAATCCTCAGGGGTAGCGGGTAATGTTCCCTGCGCCAGCGCGACCAGAAAAGCATATTCCATCGCTACGCCTTCGTACGATTTAAAGCGGCCAGATTTACCGCCATGGCCTGAGTCCATGTCGGTACAGAGCAATAAAAGATGGTTATCGGTTTTCAGCTCGCGCAATTTAGCCACCCATTTTGCCGGTTCCCAATATTGCACCTGAGAATCGTGTAAACCGGTCGTTACCAGTAAATGCGGATAAGCCTGTGCGGTGACGTTGTCATACGGGCTGTAGCTTTTCATGTACTCGTAATATTGCGGATCCTGCGGATTCCCCCACTCTTCAAACTCACCAGTGGTAAGAGGAATTGATTCATCAAGCATCGTTGTTACAACATCAACAAACGGTACCTGGGCGATAACGCCATGGAATAATTCCGGGCGTTGATTAATTGCAACACCCATCAACATGCCCCCCGCACTCCCGCCCATCGCATAACAAAGCGAAGGAGAGCCATAGCCCAGCTTTAACAATGCATCGCAGGCATCAAGATAATCATTAAACGTATTTTTCTTCTTCAGAAACTTACCGTCTTCGTACCATTGTTGCCCCAGTTCACCGCCGCCGCGAACATGGACAATGGCGTAGACAAAGCCACGATCCAACAAACTCAAGCGGCTAAAACTGAAATCGGCATCAATACTTGCGCCGTAAGAACCGTAGCCATACACCAGTAGCGGGTTGTGTCCTTTGCGAAAATGTTTGCGATGGTAGACCAGCGAAACCGGAACTTCGACGCCATCACGGGCGACTATCCACAGGTGTTCACTGCGGTAATTCGCCGCATCAAAACCAGGAACTTCCGTTTGTTTTAATACACGACGCTCACCGGTATCCATATCCAGTTCAAACAGAGTGTCTGGTGTGGTCATGGAAGAATAACCATAACGCAATCGCGCGGTTTCAGGTTCTGGATTGTAGGCAATCCAGGTCACATAGGCCGGATCATCAAAGGCAATGCCAATGACTTCCCGGGTCTTGCGGTTGATTTGGCGCAAACTGGTTAACCCGCGCTGACGCTCTTCAACCACCAGCCAGTCGGTAAACAGCGTAAACCCTTCCAGCATAATGTTATCGCGTGGCGGAATTAACTCTTCCCACTGTTGCTCATCACGCATACGGGTACGGTATAAGCCAAAGTTTTTGCCGTGGCGGTTGGAACGCAAATAAAACCGATGCTGGTAGTGATCAAGGCTGTATTCGTGATCTTTGCGGCGCGGCAGAAAAACAAACGGCTCGGCATCGGCCATTTCCGCGTCCAGCAGGCGAACTTCACTGGTGGTGGCGCTGGCCAGATGAATGACTACATAATGTTTCGAGGTCGTTTTATGCAGGCTGACGTAATAGGTATCGTCTTTTTCTTCGTAGATCAGTTTATCTTGCGATGCTGGCGTACCGATGGCGTGACGCCAGACCTGATAAGGCAGCAGCGTAACTGGATGCTTGCGTACATAGTAGAAAGTCCAGGAGTCATTTGCCCAGACAAAGCTGGGTTCAACGTTATCCAGCAGTTCCGGGTACCAGTTACCTGTTTCCAGATTACGAAAACGAATGCCGTACTGGCGTCGGGAAAGAAAATCTTCTGCCAGCGCCATAATGGTGTTATCGGGCGTAATCGCCATTCCGCCCATCGAATAAAACTCACTATGAGCTGCGCGCTTGTTGGCATCGAGCAATGTTTCCCACTCATCCCACTCTTCGCTGAATGCCGATTGACGCTGGTAGACAGCATATTCACAGCCTGGTTCATAAATATGCCGATAGCGGTAGCCATTTTTGATGTAGGGAGCAGAAACTTCTCTTTGCGGAATGCGGTCGATGATTTCCTTTAAGATGCGATCCTGCAAGGCTTGTTGCGAGGCCATCACCCGATGACCGTAACTATTTTCTTGCTGCAGGTAGTCCAGGACTTCCGGCTGAGAACGCGTATCGTCCCGCAGCCAGTAGTAATTATCGATGCGCGTATCGCCATGAAGCGTCATGGCGTGGGGAATGCGGGCGGCTTTTGGTAGCATGTTATTGTTCTTTCTGGTTGAAACATCTTATAAGGGTGGCAAAACTCACCGGAGATGCAAGCGAAACAGGGTAGTCATTGCTTAGCGAAAAACGCCGTAAACCCTCGCCCAATGCGGGCGGGGATATAAGGCGAAAAGCCCGCAGGGCTTTAAAGATCAATCAGGTGTTGACTGACTCTGAACGTAGGCTCTGAGCGTTTCAATCGTTGCCTCTCCGGTGCTACAGACAAAGTACGATCTCGACCACAAAAGCCCCGTTTTACTCTGCATACGTAAATGCGCGTTCTGCTGGCGTAGCAAACGTGATGATACCGATTTTAAATTATTGACCATCACACTGACCGCCAGTTTTGGCGGGTAGGCAACCAGCAGGTGTACATGGTCTGGCTCCCCGTCCATCTCAATAATTTCGCATTCAAGCTTTGCCGCAGCGGAGCCAAAAGCCTCACGCAACTGAGCGATCATCTGACTGTCGAATAGTTTGCGTCGATACTTTGTCGTAAAAATAAGGTGCACAACCAGCTTACTGACACTGTGTCGTTTGCGGAGAAATCCCGCCAGTAAATCATCATGATTACTCAATTGATATATTTACCTAAAGTGTTAAAATAAAAGCATTATATCAATGAGCGCTGATTATGTTAAGAGCAACAAAAGTACGCATCTACCCGACACCAGAACAGGCTGAATTTATCAACGCCCAGTTCGGTGCAGTGCGTTTTGCGTACAACAAAGCTCTGCATATCAAGAAACATTCTTACCAGCGGCACCGCGTAAATTTAAACCCGCGTAAAGACCTCAAACCACTGCTTGCAGTGGCGAAGAAATCCCGCCGGTATGGATGGCTTAAAGAATATGATTCTATTGCGTTGCAGCAGGCGGTAATTAACCTCGACGTGGCTTTTTCTAACTTTTTCAATCCGAAACTGAAAGCAGGTAAACCTACCTTTAAAAGTAAACACGGCAGACAATCGAGCTATCATTGTGTTGGCATAAAAGTCCTTGATGGTGCGATAAAAATACCGAAAATCTTGCCGATTGAAGCGCGTTTACATCGTGAAATTACGGGAATGCTGAAAAGTATCACGTTGAGCCGCAGCGCAACCGGGAAATACTACGCGTCGTTACTTTGTGACGACGGGATGGAAGCGCCGGCAAAGCCTGCACTGATATCAAATGTGACAGGGCTGGATATGGGGCTGGCGCATTTTGTCATCAAATCGGACGGCAATAAAATTGCCAGTCCCCGCCACCTAATCAATGCAAGTCGCAACCTTCGCCGGAAGCAGAAAGCACTGTCCCGTAAGAAAAAAGGGAACGCAAACAGGCGCAAAGCCAGAATACAACTTGCAGCCGTTCACGAACGGGTAGCCAGTGCCCGTGCCGATTTCCAGCACAAGTTATCTCGCGCAATTGTTGACGAAAACCAAGCGGTAATTGTCGAGACATTGAAAACGGCAAATATGATGAAAAATCACCATCTGGCTCGTGCGATAGGCGATGCTGGATGGTCTGGATTCATCACAAAACTGGAATACAAAGCAACAGAGAAAGGTGTGCATCTGGTGAAACTGGATCAATGGTTCGCCAGTTCGAAAACCTGCCACTGCTGCGGTCACAAAATGTCGGAGATGCCATTACATAAGCGCATCTGGCAGTGTCCAGAGTGTGGAGTTGAACATGACCGCGATATCAACGCGGCGCTCAACATCAAACGCAAGGGCATACTGGAATTACAAGCGGCGGGACTCGTCGTTTCTGCCCATGGAGGCCAGCATAAATCCGTCACACAGACGGTTGCGGCTTAAGAAGTGGGAAGCCTCGCCCGACAGGGCGGGGAGCAGTCACATGATGACAGGTAATGGCGCGGATATCGAATGTTATGCAGACAGAGAAAATCAGCCTGTTCAAATGGCTGTGCGGTTCTGGATAGCCCGAAATAGTCAACTTCAGGCTATCCTGAGAGCGGAATTATTCCGCCAAAGTGCGTTTTTGTTGTTCGAGATCGCGTTCAATGCCTTCACGAACGTCCTGGGGGATTTTCAGCGCGTCACCCAGTGCATTCAGGTAACTGCGTTCCATAAAATGGTCAATATCAATAGCCGCGCAGCTCAGGAAATAGATTTCCAGCGCCTCTTCTTCATTGCGGACCCCGGTAGCCAGGCGTTGTGGATCCAGCGGTTGTTCGATTGCCTGCTCAATGAGTACACGCCCCTGCTCTTCCACGCCGGCTTCACGCAATTGCTGGTCGATTGCCGCACGTTCTCTGGCATCAATATGACCATCACTTTTAGCGGCAAAGACCAGCGCAAGGATCAAACGTTCCGTACGCTCATCCAGCGGCGTACTTTGCGCGCCAAACTGCGGTTCGTCCTGATGCGCCGCGCGAATTTTATCTTTGTATTTATTCCACAGCACCGTACCCGCGACCGCTCCGCCGCCAACCAGTAACGCGTTGGTGCCATATTTCGTAAGAAGTTTACGTGCTGATTTATTTGCGACCAGCAGCCCAGCCAGTCCGCCTAATGCGCCTGGCACTAAAAGTTTGCCCAATCCCTGATCCGCAGACGAGGAGGCAGAAGAACTGCTTTGCCCAAGCAAGGATTGCAGCTGATTTAACCAGTTAGCCATATTTGCTCCTCAATAACCATTTTTAGTGCCTGTAGCATAGCGGATGAGGATGTCAGAAAATGTATATCGAGACAAAAGATGCGCAAATAAGCGGGCCGGCAGGCCGTTATTCAAAGAAATTCGCGCCAGGTAAGGTATTCACTGTATATCAGGTGATAAGGGTATTTTAGGTGAAAGTAATTTGACGTTTTGAGTGGCATTGTTTGATGCTGATTGCCCGATGCGACGCTGTTGCGTCTTCTCAGGCCTACGATTGTGGTGCGTTGTGGGGCGGACAAGGCATTCGCGCCGCATCCGCCGACGGTCAATCGAATTATCAGAGGCCATTAACGCCGCTGATATTCCGCCATTCCCGCTTTGCAGTCCACGCTGACCTGGTAATGAATATCGGCACTTTTACCACGTACGGTTAGCGGTACTGACCATTTATCATCTTTACCCTGAATGTCCTGCAAACTGACCCATGCCACAGGATCGGCCTGACCGACAATTTTTTGATCATCTGCCCAGCGCGCCACGCGATTTTGTTGATAATCACGTTTTACGCTCGCGGCAATTCCGGCAGCATCCAGACCTTCACACTTTGGGAAAGTGACCGACTTGCTGGTTTCATTATTGGCAGCGAAAACTGATGCGCAAGCAGAAACCAACAACAGCCCTAAAAACGCCCCTCTTTTTTTCATGTTTTTCTCCATAGCACAATGATTCAGGAGAAAGCATGGTACAAATTGTCAGGAGCGCAAGTTGCTTCAGGCCGCGTGTGAGGCATCTTCCTCTTCGGATTCAGCACCGACGACCTGTGGGGACGGTAATTTGCCGGTTTTCAGAATGGTGCTCAGCACATCTTTTTGTTCTGCCAGCCATAGCGAAAGGGCTTCACGTTGCTCGTCTTCCATTTGCACTGGAGAATTTGTCAGCCAGGTGTCAAGCAGATCCGCCGTATCAAGCATTTTGTCATAAGCATCGGCTTCCTTTTTGCTGGTAAACGACATTTTCTCTTCGCCCTCACGAATGACTACGTATTTAACTTCAACCGCCATTTGCAGCCTCTCATAATAACTGTGATTTTATACAGTATATTTCTTTTCGGTTGGGAAATCAACATCAGCAATAAAGACACGCGCAAACGTTTTCGTTTATACTGCGCGCGGAATTAATCAGGGGATATTCGTTATGACGTTATTAGGCACTGCGCTGCGTCCGGCAGCAACTCGCGTGATGTTATTAGGCTCCGGTGAACTGGGTAAAGAAGTGGCAATCGAGTGTCAGCGTCTCGGCGTAGAAGTGATTGCCGTTGATCGCTATGCCGACGCACCAGCCATGCATGTCGCGCATCGCTCCCATGTCATTAATATGCTTGATGGTGATGCATTACGCCGTGTGGTTGAACTGGAAAAACCACATTATATCGTGCCGGAGATCGAAGCTATTGCCACCGATATGCTGATCCAACTTGAAGAGGAAGGACTGAATGTTGTCCCCTGCGCGCGCGCAACGAAATTAACGATGAATCGCGAGGGTATCCGTCGCCTGGCGGCAGAAGAGCTGCAGCTGCCCACTTCCACTTATCGTTTTGCCGATAACGAAAACCTTTTCCGCAAGGCGGTTGCTGACATCGGCTATCCCTGCATTGTTAAACCGGTGATGAGTTCCTCCGGCAAGGGGCAGACGTTTATTCGTTCTGCAGAGCAACTTGCTCATGCATGGGAGTACGCTCAGCAAGGCGGTCGCGCCGGAGCGGGCCGCGTAATTGTTGAAGGCGTCGTTAAGTTTGACTTCGAAATTACCCTGCTAACCGTCAGCGCGGTGGATGGCGTCCATTTCTGTGCACCAGTAGGTCATCGCCAGGAAGATGGCGACTACCGTGAATCCTGGCAACCACAGCAAATGAGCCAGCTTGCCCTTGAACGTGCGCAAGAGATTGCCCGTAAAGTGGTGCTGGCACTGGGCGGTTATGGTCTGTTTGGTGTCGAGCTGTTTGTCTGTGGTGATGAGGTGATTTTCAGTGAGGTCTCCCCTCGTCCACATGATACCGGGATGGTGACGTTAATTTCTCAGGATCTCTCAGAGTTTGCCCTGCATGTACGTGCCTTCCTCGGACTTCCGGTTGGCGGGATCCGTCAGTATGGTCCTGCAGCTTCTGCCGTTATCCTGCCACAACTGACCAGTCAGAATGTCACGTTTGATAATGTGCAGAATGCCGTAGGCGCAGGCCTACAGATTCGTTTATTTGGTAAGCCGGAAATTGATGGCAGCCGTCGTCTGGGGGTGGCACTGGCTACTGCAGAGAGTGTTGATGAAGCGATTGAGCGCGCAAAGCACGCCGCAGCACAGATAAAAGTACAAGCTTAACCCCGGCGAAAAACGCTACAAAAATGCCCGATCCTCGATCGGGCATTTTGACTTTTACAGCTTAGCGCCTTCTACAGCTTCACGCGCCAGCTTAGTAATGCGGTCGTAATCGCCCGCTTCCAGCGCATCTGCCGGAACCAGCCAGGAACCACCGATGCACAGCACGCTTTTCAGCGCCAGGTAGTCACGGTAGTTAGCCGGAGAAATACCACCCGTCGGGCAGAAACGGACCTGGGAGAACGGACCCGCGATCGCCTGCAGGGCTTTCACACCGCCGTTAGCTTCAGCCGGGAAGAATTTGAACTCTTTCAAACCGTAGTCCATACCCAGCATCAGTTCGGAAACAGTGCTGATCCCCGGAATCAGAGGAATAGTCCCTTCGGTAGCAGCCTTCAGCAGCGGCTCGGTCAGACCCGGGCTAATTGCGAACTGTGCACCCGCTTCGGTGACTTCTGCCAGCTGCTGTGGATTCAGCACCGTACCGGCACCCACAATCGCTTCAGGCACTTCTTTGGCGATAGCACGGATAGCGTCAACTGCACACTCGGTACGCAGAGTCACTTCCAGAACGCGCACCCCACCAGCAACCAACGCTTTTGCCATCGGCACCGCGTGTTCCAGTTTTTTTACCACGATAACCGGTACAACCGGGCCGGTGGTCAGGATTGATTCTGCACTTGTTTTCCAGTTTTTCATCAGAGTTTTCTCTCGCCTGATTACAAATTTGTCGTCTTAAAAAGTGATACAGGTTGCGCCCTGTTCGGCACCGGACAGTTTTTCACGCAAGGCGCTGAATAATTCACGTCCTGTTCCCACGCGTGACGCGCTCAGGTCAGGAATGTGTGGTTCGCGAGCAGCCAGTTCCGCTTCGTCTACCAGCAGCGTCAGTTCGCCTGTCTGTCCATTCACACGAATGATGTCCCCGTCGCGCACTTTTGCCAGCAGCCCGCCATCGTAGGCTTCTGGTGTTACGTGGATAGCTGACGGCACTTTACCTGAAGCGCCGGAGAGTCGTCCATCAGTAACTAACGCAATTTTGAAACACCGGTCCAATAATACACCAAGTGGCGGCATGAGTTTATGTAATTCTGGCATTCCGTTCGCTTTTGGCCCCTGATGACGGACAACAACGACACAATCGCGGTCCAGCAAACCCGCTTCAAAGGCCGGCATAACGTCATGCTGGCTTTCAAAAACAACCGCTGGCGCTTCAATCACCTGGTTCTCTACCGGCACGGCAGAGGTTTTCATAACCGCACGGCCCAGGTTACCGCTTAACACTTTTGTCCCACCATGATGAGAGAAAGGTTGTTCGAAGGAAGCGATCACATTGCTGTCGAGTGATTTTTCCGCCCCTTCCCGCCAGTCCAGTTCACCATTATTCAGCCATGGTTCAAGGGTATAACGAGACAGACCAAAGCCTGCCACCGTATTGACATCTTCATGCAGCAGGCCTGCTTTGAGCAGTTCACGCACCAGAACCGGTACGCCACCTGCCGCCTGGAAGTGGTTAATATCGGCCGGACCGTTCGGGTAGAGACGTGCCATCAGCGGTACAACATCAGAAAGGTCAGAAAAGTCATCCCAGTTAATCTGAATACCGGCCGCGCGTGCCATCGCCACCAGGTGCATGGTGTGGTTAGTGGAACCACCGGTCGCCAGCAGTGCAACGATACCGTTCACCACCACTTTCTCATCTATCATCTTACCGATCGGCATCCATTCATTACCATTACCGGTCATGCGTGTAACCTGGCGCGCAGCGGCTGCGGTCAAAGCATCGCGCAGCGGAGAATCCGGATGAACAAAAGAAGAGCCTGGCAACTGCATCCCCATAAACTCCACCACCATCTGGTTGGTGTTGGCAGTACCGTAGAAAGTACATGTTCCCGGCGCATGATAAGACGCGGCTTCTGACTCCAGTAATGCCATGCGGTCCACTTTACCTTCGGCATAAAGCTGGCGAATACGCACTTTTTCTTTATTTGGCAAACCGCTTGCCATCGGTCCAGACGGCACAAACACCGCAGGCAAATGCCCAAACGACAGGGCTGCCATCGTCAGACCCGGGACAATCTTGTCGCACACACCGAGGAACAGAGCACCATCAAACATGTTATGGGACAGCCCCACCGCCGCAGACATCGCAATCACTTCGCGGCTTAACAGCGACAATTCCATTCCATCCTGCCCCTGGGTGACACCATCACACATCGCCGGAACACCGCCTGCAACCTGACCAACCGCATTTGCTTCATGCAGGGCTTTACGAATGATTTCTGGATAGTGTTCATAAGGCTGGTGCGCGGAGAGCATGTCGTTATAGGAGGTGATGATGGCGATATTGTTACGCAACATGCTTTTCAAAGAGGCTTTGTCTTCTGGCTGGCAGGCAGCGAAACCGTGTGCCAGGTTACCGCATGCCAACTGCGAACGATGAACGGTCGAAGTTTTCGCTTGTTCTATCCGGGCGAGATAAGCAGAGCGAGTCTCGCGCGAACGTTCAATGATTCGATTTGTTACGCGTAACAATTGTGGGTTCATAAAGGCTCCTGAAATTGAGTTGTCAGAGCAGGATGATTCACAACGCGTTTCATTCAGAGGATTTATGACTGAAACGCCTGTAACCGGAGCTCATAGGGCAAAAACGTTTCAGTCAGTGTAATAAAAAAAGCCTCGTGGGTGAATCCGCACGAGGCCTGAAAGTGTAAAAATTGTTCTACAATCTGTGCAAGATCATGTTACCGGTAAAATAACCATAAAGGATGAGCGCAGATATTACTCAAACTCATTCCAGGAACGACCATCACGGGTAATCATCGCCACTGAGGCAACAGGTCCCCAGGTTCCGGCCTGATACGGTTTCGGCGCATCATTGTCCATCGCCCACGCCTCAGTAATGGAGTCTACCCATTTCCAGGCTTCTTCCACTTCATCGCGACGTACGAACAGTGCCTGAATACCACGCATGGTTTCCAGCAGCAGACGTTCATAGGCATCTGCCAGATGCGTTTGATTAAAGGTTTCTGAATAGCTCAGATCCAGCTTGGTGATTTGCAGGTTATGTTTATGGTCAAGGCCAGGAACTTTATTCAGTACCTGGATATCCACGCCTTCATCAGGTTGCAGACGGATAGTCAGTTTATTCTGCGGCAGATCCTGCCACGACTCTTTAAACAGATTCAGTTCAGGTGTTTTGAAATAGACCACGACTTCAGAACATTTGGTCGGCAGACGTTTACCAGTACGCAGGTAGAATGGCACACCGGCCCAGCGCCAGTTATCAATGTCGACGCGGATCGCCACGAAGGTTTCTGTATTGCTGCTCTTGTTCGCGCCCTCTTCTTCCAGATATCCCGGCACTTTTTTGCCCTGGGCGAAGCCCGCAGTATATTGCCCGCGTACGGTTTTTTCGCGCACGTTGGAGCGGTCAATGCGGCGCAGAGACTTCAGTACTTTCACTTTTTCATCGCGGATGCTGTCTGCACTCAGGTCAGACGGCGGAGACATCGCAATCATGCAAAGAATTTGCAGCAGGTGGTTCTGGATCATGTCGCGCATCTGACCGGCTTTATCAAAATAGCCCCAGCGCCCTTCGATCCCCACTTCTTCTGCCACGGTAATCTCAACATGATCAATGGTGCGATTGTCCCAGTTATTCACAAACAGGGAGTTAGCAAAACGCAGCGCCAACAGGTTCAGCACCGTTTCTTTACCAAGATAGTGGTCGATACGGTAAACCTGGCACTCCTCGAAGTATTCGCCAACCTGATCATTGATTTCCTGCGAGGTCGCCAGCGACGTCCCCAGCGGTTTCTCCATGACTACGCGTGCCGGTTTAGCATTCAGTTTTGCCTCACCAAGCCCTTTGCAAATTGCGCCAAAAGTGCTGGGCGGCATAGCAAAGTAGTTAATGGTGATACGATTTTTTTGATCCAGCATCGCGCCGAGACGGCTGAATGCAGCAGTGTCATTGACATCGAGATTACAAAAATCCAGACGTGCACTCAGGGTGTCCCATAAACCTTCATCAATGGTTTCTTTCATGAAAGTTTCGAGCGCCTCGCGGACAACTTTGGTATAAGCCGCTTTATCCCAGTCAGCACGCCCTACGCCGATAATCCGGGTGTCCGGGTTGAGCTGACCGGCTTTTTCCAGTTGATACAGGGAAGGCAGCAATTTACGACGCGCAAGGTCGCCTTTCGCGCCGAAAATGACCAGGTCACAGGCCTGGGCTGTTTGCGTTACCGCCATGTCATTCTCCTTAAGTTAACTATCCCGGTACTTAAGCCAGGGTATACTTGTAATTTTCTTACGGTGCACTGTACTGCTTTTACGAGCTTGCGAAAACTGTAAACGCTTATCCACCCGTGCGATTACGGTAAAAGCGCGCAAAGTGCGGCAAAACTGATAAAAAAATCATCGTTTTCCATTGGGTAAAAATCTGACACTGATCATGTTATGAAAAAAAATAACAACTTTTTTATCTGCTTTTGTCATTAACACAGCACACAGGCGTAATATCTGACAAAACTGCATTTCGATTTCTTTCAGTGCGGAAATCGTCATTACCCGTGAGTCTCTTTACATCATGAATATGCTGGAAAAAATCCAGTCTCAGCTGGAACATTTGAGCAAATCAGAGCGCAAAGTTGCCGAGGTCATTCTGGCTTCGCCCGATAACGCGATCCATTCGAGTATTGCTGCTCTGGCGCTGGAAGCCAATGTTAGCGAACCGACGGTGAATCGTTTCTGTCGCAGCATGGACACGCGCGGTTTTCCTGATTTTAAACTTCATCTGGCACAAAGTCTGGCGAATGGCACTCCCTATGTTAATCGCAACGTCAATGAAGATGACAGCGTTGAATCATACACGGGGAAAATATTTGAGTCCGCAATGGCAACGCTCGATCATGTCCGTCATTCACTGGATAAATCTGCCATCAACCGCGCCGTCGACTTGCTCACTCAGGCAAAAAAAATCGCCTTTTTCGGATTAGGCTCTTCAGCCGCCGTTGCCCACGATGCGATGAATAAGTTCTTTCGTTTTAATGTTCCGGTGGTGTACTCCGATGATATTGTGCTGCAACGCATGAGTTGTATGAATTGTAGCGACGGAGACGTGGTGGTGCTGATTTCTCACACGGGAAGAACAAAAAATCTGGTCGAGCTGGCGCAGCTGGCACGCGAAAACGACGCCATGGTGATTGCCCTCACCTCTGCAGGTACCCCGCTCGCCCGGGAAGCCACGCTAGCAATTACCCTCGACGTACCGGAAGATACTGACATTTATATGCCCATGGTTTCTCGACTTGCACAGCTGACCGTGATAGATGTGCTGGCGACAGGATTTACTTTGCGACGCGGTGCAAAATTCAGAGATAACTTGAAGCGGGTCAAGGAAGCGCTGAAGGAATCGCGTTTTGATAAGCAGTTACTTAATTTAAGTGACGATCGCTAAAAACGACTGTCACTGTCCTAATCTTATACGACATCCGAATGAGATTAATTTATAGCCATCGCGGCGTTATTTCATTCGGATTTCATGTTCAAGCAACACCTGGTTGTTTCAGTCAACGGAGTATTACATGTCCAGAAGGCTTCGCAGAACAAAAATCGTTACCACGTTAGGCCCAGCAACAGATCGCGATAATAATCTTGAAAAAGTTATCGCAGCGGGTGCCAACGTTGTACGTATGAACTTTTCTCACGGCTCGCCTGAAGATCACAAAATGCGCGCGGATAAAGTTCGTGAAATTGCCGCAAAACTGGGGCGTCATGTGGCTATTCTGGGTGACCTCCAGGGGCCCAAAATCCGTGTATCCACCTTTAAAGAAGGCAAAGTTTTCCTCAATATCGGGGATAAATTCCTGCTCGACGCCAACCTGGGTAAAGGTGAAGGCGACAAAGAAAAAGTCGGTATCGACTACAAAGGCCTGCCTGCTGACGTTGTGCCTGGTGACATCCTGCTGCTGGACGATGGTCGCGTTCAGTTAAAAGTACTGGAAGTTCAGGGCATGAAAGTTTTCACCGAAGTGACCGTCGGTGGTCCCCTCTCCAACAATAAAGGTATCAACAAACTTGGCGGCGGTTTGTCGGCTGAAGCGCTGACCGAAAAAGACAAAGCAGACATTAAGACTGCGGCGTTAATTGGCGTAGATTACCTGGCTGTCTCCTTCCCACGCTGCGGCGAAGATCTGAACTATGCCCGTCGGCTGGCACGCGATGCAGGATGTGATGCGAAAATTGTTGCCAAGGTTGAACGTGCGGAAGCCGTATGCAGCCAGGATGCAATGGATGACATCATCCTCGCCTCTGACGTGGTAATGGTTGCACGCGGCGACCTTGGTGTGGAAATTGGCGATCCGGAACTGGTCGGCATTCAGAAAGCGTTGATCCGTCGTGCGCGTCAGCTTAACCGCGCAGTAATCACGGCGACCCAGATGATGGAGTCAATGATTACTAACCCGATGCCGACGCGTGCAGAAGTCATGGACGTAGCAAACGCCGTTCTGGATGGTACTGACGCTGTGATGCTTTCTGCAGAAACTGCTGCTGGTCAGTATCCTTCAGAAACTGTTGCAGCCATGGCGCGCGTTTGCCTGGGTGCGGAAAAAATCCCGAGCATCAACGTTTCTAAACACCGTCTGGACGTGCAGTTCGACAATGTGGAAGAAGCTATTGCCATGTCAGCAATGTACGCGGCTAACCACCTGAAAGGCGTTACGGCGATCATCACCATGACCGAATCGGGTCGTACGGCGCTGATGACCTCCCGTATCAGCTCTGGTCTGCCAATTTTCGCCATGTCACGCCATGAACGTACGCTGAACCTGACTGCTCTCTATCGCGGCGTTACGCCGGTGCACTTTGATAGCGCTAATGACGGCGTAGCAGCTGCCAGCGAAGCGGTTAATCTGCTGCGCGATAAAGGTTACTTGATGTCTGGTGACCTGGTGATTGTCACCCAGGGCGACGTGATGAGTACCGTGGGTTCTACTAATACCACGCGTATTTTAACGGTAGAGTAAGTACGTTGCCGGATGCGGCGAAAACGCCTCATCCGGCCTACAGTTCAATGATAGTTCAACAGATTTCGAATCTTCTGAAGCAAACTTGAACTTATCACACGGCGGAAGCCTCTCCTCGCGAGAGGCTTTTTTTATTTGATGGGATAAAGATCTTTGCGCTTGTACGGTTGGATTTCGCCCGGTTTGCGAGTTTTCAGCAATTTTAATATCCAGGTGTATTGTTCTGGTCGCGGACCAACAAAAATCTCGACTTCTTCATTCATCCGCCGCGCAATCGTATGGTCATCCGCCTCTAACAGATCATCCATCGGTGGGCGCACCTGAATCGTCAGGCGATGCGTCTTGCCATCATAAATCGGAAACAGCGGTACAACGCGCGCACGACACACTTTCATCAAACGACCAATCGCGGGCAACGTCGCTTTATAGGTGGCAAAGAAATCAACAAATTCGCTGTGCTCTGGGCCATGATCCTGATCGGGTAAATAATATCCCCAGTAGCCCTGACGTACCGACTGGATGAATGGTTTAATACCATCATTTCTCGCATGCAGACGACCGCCAAAACGACGACGCACCGTGTTCCAGACATAATCAAAAACCGGGTTGCCCTGATTATGGAACATCGCTGCCATTTTCTGCCCTTGCGAGGCCATCAGCATGGCAGGAATATCGACGGCCCAACCGTGCGGCACCAGAAAGATCACTTTCTCGTTATTACGCCGCATCTCTTCGATGATCTCCAGCCCTTGCCAGTCAACGCGCGGCTGAATTTTCTCCGGCCCGCGTATTGCCAACTCAGCCATCATTGCCATCGCTTGCGGCGCAGTGGCAAACATCTCATCAACAATCGCTTCGCGTTCAGCTTCACTACGTTCTGGAAAGCAGAGCGACAGATTGATTAACGCACGACGGCGTGAGCTTTTTCCCAGGCGTCCGGCAAAACGTCCCAGCCGTGCCAGAATGGGATCACGGAACTTTGGCGGCGTTAAAGCGATACCCGCCATCGCTGCTACGCCCAGCCATGCTCCCCAGTAGCGCGGGTGGCGAAAGGATTTATCAAACTCAGGAATGTATTCGCTATTATTTTTTTTCGTTTCCATGCTTTTCCAGTTTCGGATAAGGCAAAAATCAATCTGGTGATAGTGTAGCGGCGCAACTTGCCCCGCACCAAATAAAAAAAGCCGGTACTGACTGCGTACCGGCTGCGAATGGATGTTAATTAATCAAACCGTAGCTGCGGCACAATCTCTTTGGCCTGCGCCAGGAATTCGCGACGATCGGAGCCGGTCAGCCCTTCGGTACGCGGCAGTTTTGCCGTCAGCGGGTTTACGGCCTGCTGGTTTATCCATACTTCATAGTGCAGATGCGGCCCGGTTGAACGTCCGGTATTACCGGAAAGCGCGATACGGTCGCCACGTTTCACCTTCTGTCCCGGTTTCACCAGAATCTTGCGCAAGTGCATATAACGCGTGGTGTAGCTGCGACCATGACGAATAGCCACATAATAACCTGCTGCGCCACTGCGTTTGGCAACCACCACTTCACCGTCACCCACTGAAAGCACCGGCGTACCCTGTGGCATGGCGAAATCAACACCTCTGTGTGGCGCAACACGACCAGTCACCGGATTAGTACGACGCGGGTTAAAGTTAGATGAGATACGGAACTGTTTCGCCGTCGGGAATCGCAAGAATCCTTTCGCCAGACCAGTACCGTTACGATCGTAGAATTTGCCATCTTCAGCGCGGATTGCGTAATAATCTTTACCTTCTGAACGCAAACGTACGCCCAGCAGCTGGCTTTGCTCACGTTTACCATCAAGCATTTCTCGTGACATTAACACCGCAAATTCATCGCCTTTTTTCAGTTTGCGGAAATCCATTTGCCACTGCATGGCTTTAATCACTGCGCTCACTTCGGCGCTGGTTAAACCGGCGTTTCTGGCGCTGGCAACAAAGCTTCCCCCGACGGTACCTTTCAGCAGATTGTTGACCCACTCTCCTTGCTGCATTTCGCTGGTCATTTTAAAACCGTTAGCGGCAGTACGGTCATAGGTTCGGGTTTCACGACGAGACACTTCCCAGGTGAGGCGCTGCAGTTCGCCGTCCGCGGTTAATGTCCAGGAGAGTTGTTGACCGATTTTCAGGTTACGCAATTCTTTGTCGGCAGCAGCCAGTTGGGTGATATCACCCATATCAATACCATACTGATTGAGAATGCTGCTTAGCGTATCGCCAGTGGAAACAACATATTCATGCACGCCCGCTTCACCGGCGATTTTGTCATCCAGTTCATCCTGGGGAATGGCTTCATCTTCTTGTGCAGCTTGATCAATCGGCTCACTGGCTTCAGGTAAGAGCGAACGAATTTCGTTCTGTTCCAGCTCAATGGTTTTGACAATTGGCGTGGCATCGCGGTGATAAACATAGGGCCGCCAGACAGCGACGGCCAGAGTAAGAACGGTGAGCGACCCCAACATAACGCGGTGTGGTCGCGGTAAATTATTAAACGCCAGGGCGACAGAGCGGGCTATCTGTTGCACGTAATCACTTCCTCATTAATCTCCTTTCAGGCAGCTCGCATACTGGTTGGCTAATTGACTCAGGAATTCTGAATAGCTTGTTTTACCCAGTTTGATATTCGTCCCCAGGGGATCCAACGTTCCCATACGAACGGATGTCCCTCGTGCGACGCTCTCAACGACCGCTGGCCTGAACTGTGGCTCAGCAAAAACGCAGGTTGCTTTTTGCTCAACCAACTGTGTTCTTATTTCATGTAAACGCTGCGCGCCAGGTTGAATCTCAGGGTTAACGGTAAAATGACCAAGCGGTGTCAGTCCGAACTGTTTTTCGAAATAGCCGTAAGCATCGTGAAAAACGAAATAACCTTTCCCCTTGAGCGGCGCGAGCTCGTTACCAACCTGCTTTTCGGTTGAGGCTAATTGTGCCTCAAAATCCTTCAGGTTGGCGTCAAGTTTGGCTCGACTTTGCGGCATAAGTTCCACTAATTTTCCATGGATTGCAACCGCTGTAGCCCGCGCTATCTCTGGGGAAAGCCAAAGATGCATGTTGAAATCGCCGTGATGGTGATCTTCGTCACTTTTTTCCGCGTGGTCGTGATCATCATCATCGCCGTGAATACTTTTCATCAGCAGCGGTTTCACATTCTCTAGCTGCGCAATCGTTACCTGTTTCGCTTCAGGTAATTTACTTACCGGTTTTTGCATGAACGCTTCCATCTCCGGGCCAACCCAAACGACTAAGTCCGCGTTCTGTAAGCGTTTTACATCTGATGGACGCAGTGAATAATCATGTTCTGAAGCGCCGTCAGGTAGTAAAACCTCCGTTTCTGTTACCCCATCAGCAATGGCAGAAGCGATGAACCCAACGGGTTTAAGCGAAGCGACAACGGCAGCATCTGCGGCCTGTGTTGCACCGCCCCAGAGAGCGGCGGATAATGCTGCGAAAAGAAGCGTTTTTTTATGTAACATAATGCGACCAATCATCGTAATGAATATGAGAAGTGTGATATTATAACATTTCATGACTACTGCAAGACTAAAATTAACATGACAAGTCTGGTTTCCCTGGAAAATGTCTCGGTTTCTTTTGGCCAACGCCGCGTCCTCTCTGATGTGTCGCTGGAACTTAAACCTGGAAAAATTTTGACTTTACTTGGGCCAAATGGCGCAGGTAAGTCGACACTGGTACGGGTAGTGCTCGGGCTGGTAACACCCGATGAAGGGGTTATCAAGCGCAACGGAAAACTGCGCATCGGCTATGTACCGCAGAAGCTGTATCTCGACACCACGTTGCCACTGACCGTAAACCGTTTTTTACGCTTACGCCCTGACACACATAAAGAAGATATTTTGCCTGCACTGAAACGTGTCCAGGCCGGGCATCTGATTAACGCACCGATGCAAAAGCTCTCGGGTGGCGAAACACAGCGTGTATTGTTAGCGCGAGCATTGTTAAATCGACCGCAATTATTAGTGCTGGATGAACCCACTCAAGGCGTTGATGTGAATGGTCAGGTGGCGTTATATGACCTTATTGACCAGTTGCGTCGCGAACTGGGTTGTGGCGTTTTAATGGTCTCTCACGACCTGCATCTGGTAATGGCAAAAACCGATGAAGTGCTTTGCCTGAATCACCACATTTGTTGTTCCGGTACACCGGAAGTTGTTTCCCTGCATCCGGAGTTTATTTCTATGTTTGGTCCTCGTGGTGCTGAACAACTGGGTATCTATCGCCATCATCATAATCATCGTCACGATTTACAGGGACGAATTGTTTTGCGTCGGGGAAATGATCGCTCATGATTGAATTATTATTTCCCGGTTGGTTAGCCGGGATCATGCTCGCCTGTGCCGCGGGTCCGCTGGGTTCGTTTGTGGTCTGGCGTCGTATGTCTTATTTCGGTGATACGCTGGCTCATGCCTCATTACTTGGCGTCGCGTTTGGTTTGTTGCTGGACGTGAATCCATTCTATGCGGTAATTGCCGTTACGCTGCTGCTGGCGGGCGGTCTGGTATGGCTGGAGAAGCGCCCACAGCTGGCGATCGACACATTATTAGGGATTATGGCGCACAGTGCCCTGTCGCTGGGCCTGGTGGTCGTGAGTCTGATGTCTAACATTCGTGTTGATTTGATGGCTTACCTGTTCGGTGATTTGCTGGCAGTGACGCCAGAAGATCTCATCTCTATTGCAATTGGCGTGGTCATCGTGGTGGCGATTTTGTTCTGGCAATGGCGCAATTTGCTGTCGATGACGATTAGCCCGGATCTGGCGTTTGTTGATGGTGTGAAATTACAGCGCGTGAAATTGTTGTTGATGCTGGTGACGGCATTGACGATTGGTGTAGCGATGAAATTTGTCGGCGCGTTGATTATTACTTCGTTGCTGATTATTCCTGCAGCTACAGCGCGTCGCTTTGCCCGCACGCCGGAACAGATGGCCGGTGTCGCTGTTTTGGTGGGAATGGTGGCAGTAACTGGCGGTTTAACCTTTTCCGCATTTTACGATACGCCGGCGGGTCCGTCGGTAGTGCTATGTGCGGCACTGTTATTTATTATCAGTATGATGAAAAAGCAGGCCAGCTAATCTGTCGCTGAACACATTTGTCGGATGCGGCGCGAGCGCCTTATCCGACCCACTGTTCGCTATCTCTGGTAGGCCTGATAAGACGCGAATGAACGGCGGCGCATCAGGCAACACTGCCAGTGTCGGATGCGCCGCGAGCGACCGATCCGACTTACGGCATTTCTGGCGGCGTGATGCCGAAGTGGTTCCACGCCCGCACTGTCGCCATACGCCCGCGCGGTGTACGCTGCAAAAAGCCTTGCTGAATCAAATAAGGTTCCAGCACATCCTCAATGGTTTCACGTTCTTCGCCAATGGCAGCCGCCAGGTTATCCAGGCCTACCGGCCCACCAAAGAACTTATCGATTACCGCCAGCAACAATTTGCGGTCCATATAATCGAAACCTTCGGCATCGACATTCAGCATATCCAGCGCCTGAGCAGCGATATCAGCCGAGATGGTGCCATCGTGCTTCACTTCGGCGAAATCACGCACTCGACGCAGCAGACGGTTGGCAATACGTGGCGTACCGCGAGCGCGACGAGCAACTTCCAGCGCGCCGTCATCACTCATCTCAAGCCCCATAAAGCGTGCGCTGCGACTGACGATATATTGCAGATCCGGCACCTGATAAAACTCCAGACGCTGCACAATACCAAAACGATCGCGCAACGGTGATGTCAGCGAACCTGCGCGCGTGGTTGCACCAATCAGGGTAAACGGCGGCAAATCAATTTTAATGGAGCGTGCCGCCGGACCTTCACCAATCATGATATCCAGTTGGTAGTCTTCCATTGCCGGATACAACACCTCTTCCACCACTGGCGAAAGACGGTGGATCTCATCAATAAACAGCACGTCATGCGGTTCAAGGTTAGTGAGCATCGCTGCCAGATCGCCGGCCTTTTCCAGCACCGGACCAGAAGTCGTGCGTAAATTAACGCCCATTTCATTGGCGACAATGTTGGCAAGCGTAGTTTTACCCAACCCCGGAGGACCAAAAATCAACAGATGATCGAGGGCATCGCCGCGCAGTTTCGCTGCTTTGATGAAAATCTCCATCTGTGAACGAACCTGCGGCTGACCAACATACTCTTCCAGTAATTTAGGGCGAATGGCGCGATCTGCCACATCTTCCGGCAAAGTGGTACCGGCAGAAATCAGACGGTCTGCTTCAATCATCCTTTACCTCATAACGCGGCGCGTAGGGCTTCGCGAATTAATGTTTCACTGCTGGCGTCAGGGCGAGCGATTTTGCTCACCATGCGGCTTGCTTCTTGTGGTTTATAGCCCAGCGCCACCAGCGCGGCAACCGCTTCCTGTTCAGCATCGTCGGTCGCCGGGCTGGCAGGTGATGTGAGTACCAGGTCGGCGGCTGGCGTAAAGAGATCGCCATGCAAACCTTTAAATCGGTCTTTCATTTCAACAATCAAGCGTTCGGCGGTTTTTTTGCCAATACCCGGCAGTTTCACTAGTGCCCCCACTTCTTCACGCTCAACGGCATTAACGAACTGCTGCGCTGACATTCCGGAGAGGATCGCCAGCGCCAACTTCGGGCCGACGCCGTTGGTTTTGATCAACTCTTTGAACAACGTGCGCTCTTGTTTATTGTTAAAACCGTACAGCAGTTGCGCGTCTTCACGCACCACAAAGTGGGTGAAAACGATCGCTTCCTGACCCGCTTCAGGGAGTTCATAAAAACAGGTCATCGGCATATGCACTTCATAGCCTACGCCGCCCACTTCAATTAACACCAGCGGGGGTTGTTTTTCAATGATGATGCCTCTGAGTCTGCCTATCACATGACGCTCCTGCGTAATGAATCAAAGATAATGCTGTATGATAAAAAAATGCTGGATAGATATCCAGCGAAGGATGAAGAAAACTTGCGAGGCGTCCCGATGATCTGAAAAATGGCGCAGTAGAATTTTTTCTACAGGTTATATTGGAAGCAAATATTTAAATATTACATATTCAGCGAAGAAATGCGTAATAAAAATACATATTGCGCCTCCTGAAAAAATAAATTTTTTATGCTATTACGTATATTCGTATCTATTTCAATGGAATGACAATGTGAATATTAATTATCCTGCTGAATATGAAATTGGTGATATCGTCTTTACATGTATAGGTGCTGCCTTATTTGGTCAAATATCAGCTGCATCAAATTGCTGGAGTAATCACGTCGGGATCATTATCGGTCATAACGGTGAAGACTTCATGGTTGCAGAAAGCCGGGTTCCCCTTTCAACCATCACCACGCTATCTCGTTTTATTAAACGTTCTTCTAATCAACGCTATGCTATAAAGCGATTAGACGCCGGGCTTACAGAACAACAAAAACAACGAATTGTTGAACAGGTTCCCTCCCGGCTACGCAAACTTTACCACACCGGTTTTAAATACGAATCTTCGCGCCAGTTCTGTTCAAAATTTGTTTTTGATATTTATAAAAAAGCGCTATGTATTCCGGTGGGTGAAATAGAGACGTTTGGAGAATTGTTAAATAGCAATCCGAATGCAAAACTCACTTTCTGGAAATTCTGGTTCTTAGGTTCTATTCCGTGGGAGCGTAAAACCGTCACGCCAGCCAGTTTGTGGCATCATCCGGGTTTGGTGTTGATTCATGCGGAGGGAGTGGAAACGCCTCAGCCGGAACTGACCGAGGCGGTATAACTTAACGCAGTCGCCCTCTCGCCAGGTTCAGCCGCGATTCGCTCATCTGCATCGCATTCTGACTGACGTGACAATGGGTAATCGCGATAGCTAACGCATCGGCGGCGTCCGCCTGTGGATTAGCGGGCAGTTTCAGCAAGGTGCGGACCATATGCTGCACCTGGCTTTTTTCAGCACTACCAATACCTACCACCGTTTGCTTTACCTGACGTGCCGCATATTCAAATACCGGCAATTCCTGATTCACCGCCGCCACAATCGCCACGCCGCGTGCCTGCCCCAGTTTCAGGGCTGAGTCAGCGTTCTTCGCCATAAAGACTTGTTCAATGGCGAAATAATCAGGCTGGAACTGGGTAATGATTTCCGTCACGCCCGCATAGATGAGCTTCAGACGAGACGGTAAATCATCCACTTTGGTGCGTATGCATCCGCTACCCAGGTAGGACAATTGCCTGCCTACCTGGCGGATGACGCCATAGCCGGTCACGCGCGAACCCGGGTCAATGCCGAGAATAATAGCCATCACGCGTCTCCGTTTTGCTGTTTAGCAGGCCCCATCAGAGAGTCGCTGCAACCTCATCAGAGATTTCACCGTTATGGTAGACTTCCTGCACGTCGTCGCAATCTTCCAGCATATCGATCAGACGCATCAGTTTCGGTGCGGTTTCTGCATCCATATCAGCTTTGGTGGACGGGATCATGGAAACTTCCGCGCTGTCTGCTTTCAGACCTGCCGCTTCCAGAGCGTCGCGCACTTTACCCATTTCTTCCCTTGCGCCGTCATCATAGGTCACAACGTCTTCAGCACCTGCTTCCAGCGCTGCTTCCATGATGGTGTCTTCATCGCCTTTCTCGAAGGAGATCACGCCTTTTTTGCTGAACAGATAAGCTACGGAACCATCAGTACCGAGGTTACCGCCACATTTACTGAATGCATGGCGCACTTCAGCAACGGTACGGTTGCGGTTGTCAGACAGACATTCAATCATGATTGCCGTGCCGCCAGGACCGTAACCTTCGTAGATGATGGTTTCCATGTTTGCATCATCATCACCGCCCACACCACGTGCGATTGCGCGGTTCAGAGTGTCACGGGTCATGTTGTTAGACAATGCTTTATCAATTGCTGCACGCAGACGCGGGTTAGCGTCCGGATCGCCACCGCCGAGCTTAGCTGCAGTTACCAGCTCACGAATGATTTTAGTGAAGATTTTACCGCGCTTAGCATCCTGCGCAGCTTTACGATGTCTGGTGTTGGCCCATTTACTATGACCTGCCATAAAAATATCTCCAGATAGCCCTGCCTGTTCAGGCAGCGTTAATTACAAACTGTTCAATCGCCTGCCGGTTGCTCCAGGACTTAGTGAGCGCCGCCGCAGCAGGCGCATCAAGCCACTTGTAGGCCAGATGTTCAGTGAAGACGACCTGGCGTTCGTGCGGGAGCGCAAGACAGAACCATGATTCCGTATTACGCGTCACGCCCGGCGCATAGCGATGACGTAAATGTGAAAAAATTTCAAATTCTACCGTGCGCTGACAGTCAATTAAGGTCAGTTGTTCAGCGACAACATCGATGGTGACCTCTTCCTTTACTTCGCGCATGGCAGCTTGCGGCGCGGTTTCACCCTCTTCCACGCTGCCGGTTACCGACTGCCAGAAATCGGGATCGTCACGCCGCTGCAACATCAGCACCCGTTTCGTATCTTGTGCATAGATGACCACCAAGATCGAAACGGGACGCTTATAAGTCATATCAGTTATTCTCTGCCTTCTTCACAACCTGAATGCTCAGCTCAGCCAGTGCAGTCGGGTTAGCAAAGCTCGGTGCTTCAGTCATCAGACACGCCGCCGCCGTGGTTTTCGGGAAGGCGATAACGTCACGGATATTGTCGGTGCCGGTCAGCAGCATGGTCAAACGGTCAAGACCGAATGCCAGGCCTGCGTGCGGCGGAGTACCGTATTTCAGGGCGTCGAGCAGGAAGCCGAATTTCTCGCGCTGTTCCTCTTCGTTGATACCCAGAATACCAAACACCGTCTGCTGCATATCACCATTATGGATACGCACAGAACCACCGCCCACTTCGTAACCATTGATGACCATATCGTAAGCGTTCGCCACCGCATTTTCCGGTGCAGCTTTCAGTTCTGCTGCCGTCATGTCTTTTGGTGAGGTGAACGGATGGTGCATTGCCGTCAGGCCGCCTTCACCGTCGTCTTCAAACATCGGGAAGTCGATAACCCACAGCGGTGCCCATTTGCTTTCGTCGGTCAGACCAAGGTCTTTACCCACTTTCAGGCGCAGTGCACCCATCGCGTCGGCAACAATTTTCTTGTTGTCGGCACCGAAGAAAATCATATCGCCATCTTGCGCGGCAGTACGATCCAGAATGGCTTCGATGATTTCTGCATTAAGGAACTTCGCTACCGGGCTGTTGATACCTTCCAGACCTTTCGCGCGCTCGTTAACTTTAATGTAAGCCAGACCTTTCGCGCCGTAGATTTTAACGAAGTTACCGTATTCGTCGATCTGTTTACGGGTCAGCGATGCGCCGCCCGGAACGCGCAGAGCCGCTACGCGACCTTTCGGATCGTTCGCCGGACCTGCAAATACTGCAAATTCAACGGATTTCAGCAGATCGGCAACGTCGGTCAGTTCCATCGGGTTACGCAGATCCGGTTTATCAGAGCCGTAACGGCGTTCGGCTTCCGCAAAGGTCATTACCGGGAAATCGCCCAGATCCACGCCCTTCACTTCCAGCCACAGATGACGCACCAGCGCTTCCATCACTTCACGCACTTGCGGCGCGGTCATGAAAGAAGTTTCCACATCGATCTGAGTAAATTCAGGCTGACGATCAGCGCGCAGGTCTTCGTCACGGAAGCATTTAACGATCTGATAGTAACGGTCAAAACCGGACATCATCAGCAGCTGTTTGAACAACTGTGGGGATTGCGGCAGTGCGTAGAATTTACCTTTGTGCACACGAGAAGGCACCAGGTAGTCACGCGCGCCTTCCGGCGTGGCTTTGGTCAGCATCGGAGTTTCGATGTCGAGGAAGCCGTGGTCATCCATAAAACGGCGCACCAGGCTGGTGATTTTAGCGCGGGTTTTCAGGCGCTGAGCCATTTCCGGGCGACGCAGGTCGAGGTAGCGGTATTTCAGACGCGCTTCTTCGGTATTGACGTGGTTAGAGTCAAGCGGCAGAACATCTGCGCGGTTGATGATAGTCAGCGAGGACGCCAGCACTTCGATTTCGCCGGTCGCCATATCGCGGTTAATATTTTTTTCGTCACGCGCACGTACGGTGCCCGTGACCTGAATGCAGAACTCATTACGCAGTTCAGAGGCCAGCTTTAACGCGTCCGCACGATCCGGATCGAAAAATACCTGCACGATACCTTCGCGGTCGCGCATATCGATGAAGATCAGGCTACCAAGATCACGACGACGGTTGACCCAACCACACAGAGTCACCTGCTGCCCCACGTGGGACAAACGGAGCTGTCCACAATATTCTGTACGCATGAGATATCCCTTAACTTAGCTGCCGGCGGATGCCCCCTGCTGCGCAGGTGACCAAGTCGCAGCGTTAGCTGTATGTCACAACTGAATGAAAAAAGGCGGCTATTATACTGGAAATTCTGCCGCACCGTAAGAGCCTGGCCCGCGCTGGAACGCCTCGTTACCACTTTATATCGGGCCTGAAATCAGACTCTACGCCAGTTTGCTATAAAGGTGTTGCCCGAACTCATAAAAATTAACAAAATTTGTCGTTCCGCCATCGGCTAATCGCATTAAGGTGAGAGGCACGATTTTGTTTTGTCAGGAGTCATCATGCTTGAACTTAATGCTAAAACCACTGCGCTGGTGGTGATTGATTTACAAGAAGGCATCTTACCTTTTGCCGGAGGTCCACATACTGCCGATGAGGTGGTTAATCGCGCCGGGAAGCTGGCGGCGAAATTTCGCGCGAGCGGTCAGCCCGTGTTTCTGGTGCGCGTTGGCTGGTCTGCCGATTATGCCGAAGCATTAAAACAGCCGGTTGATGTCCCCTCCCCCGCTAAAGTGTTACCCGAAAACTGGTGGCAACATCCTGCTGCATTAGGTGCAACCGACAGCGATATCGAAATCATCAAACGTCAATGGGGTGCGTTTTACGGTACGGATCTGGAGTTGCAATTACGCCGCCGGGGTATCGATACCATTGTTTTATGTGGGATCTCGACCAATATCGGTGTTGAATCCACCGCCCGCAATGCCTGGGAACTCGGTTTTAATCTGGTGATTGCCGAAGATGCCTGTAGCGCCGCCAGCGCCGAGCAGCACAATAACAGCATCAACCATATCTACCCACGCATCGCCCGTGTGCGCAGTGTGGAAGAGATCCTCAACGCATTATGATTTACATCGGTCTGCCGCAATGGTCGCATCCTAAATGGGTGCGGTTGGGGATCACCAGCCTTGAAGAGTATGCCCGCCACTTTAACTGTGTGGAGGGCAACACCACGCTATACGCCCTGCCCAAACCCGAGGTTGTCCTGCGCTGGCGTGAGCAGACCACAGATGACTTCCGCTTCTGTTTTAAGTTTCCGGCGACCATTTCGCATCAGGCAGCATTACGGCATTGCGATGATTTAGTGACTGAATTTTTGACCCGCATGTCACCGTTAGCGCCGCGCATTGGGCAATACTGGCTGCAACTGCCTGCCACATTTGGCCCACGGGATCTGCCTGCGCTTTGGCATTTTCTCGATTCTCTTCCCGGCGAATTTAATTATGGTGTGGAAGTCCGCCATCCACAGTTTTTCGCCAAAGGGGAAGAGGAACAAACGCTTAATCGCGGTTTACATCAGCGCGGCGTTAATCGGGTGATTTTAGACAGCCGCCCGGTTCATGCAGCACGTCCACACAGTGAAGCTATTCGCGACGCTCAACGAAAAAAACCTAAAGTTCCGGTACATGCTGTACTGACGGCGACAAATCCGCTGATCCGTTTTATCGGTAGTGATGATATGACGCAAAACCGGGAATTATTTCAGGTCTGGTTACAAAAATTAGCGCAGTGGCATCAGACCACTACGCCTTATCTTTTTTTACATACGCCAGATATTGCCCAGGCCCCGGAACTGGTACATACCCTGTGGGAAGACTTACGTAAAACGCTTCCAGAGATCGGAGCAGTTCCGGCTATTCCACAGCAATCTTCTCTTTTCTGAATTTGCCACCTATCATAGACAGGTGCCATCGGCCATTTTAAAGGGAGTTTGTATGGTAAGCGCGCTGTATGCCGTTTTAAGTGCGTTGTTATTAATGAAGTTCTCTTTTGATGTCGTTCGCCTGCGAATGCAGTACCGCGTTGCCTATGGTGACGGTGGTTTTAGCGAACTGCAAAGCGCTATTCGCATTCATGGTAACGCGGTGGAATATATTCCCATCGCGATTGTGCTGATGCTGTTTATGGAAATGAATGGCGCAGAAACCTGGATGGTGCATATTTGCGGCATCGTTTTGCTTGCTGGTCGTCTGATGCATTATTACGGTTTTCATCACCGTCTGTTCCGCTGGCGACGTTCCGGCATGAGCGCCACATGGTGTGCGCTGTTGCTGATGGTGCTGGCGAATCTTTGGTATATGCCCTGGGAGTTGGTTTTCTCCCTGCGTTAGCGCACAATACGCCACTTTCTTTTTCCCGGATTTTTACGTTATGTCTCACCGCGACACGCTATTTTCTGCCCCTATCGCCAGACTGGGTGACTGGACCTTTGATGAACGGGTAGCTGAAGTCTTCCCGGATATGATCCAGCGTTCCGTTCCCGGTTATTCCAATATTATTTCCATGATTGGTATGTTAGCCGAGCGCTTCGTTCAACCTGGTACGCAGGTTTACGATCTGGGTTGTTCTCTGGGCGCGGCGACGCTCTCGGTGCGTCGCAACATTCATCATGATAATTGCAAAATTATTGCCATCGACAACTCTCCGGCGATGATTGAACGCTGCCGTCGTCATATTGACGCCTATAAAGCCCCTACGCCAGTAGACGTTATTGAAGGTGATATTCGCAATATCGCCATTGAAAACGCATCGATGGTGGTGCTGAATTTTACCCCGCAATTCCTGGAACCTTCCGAGCGTCAGGCGTTACTGGATAAAATTTATCAAGGGCTGAACCCGGGCGGTGCGCTGGTGCTTTCGGAAAAATTCAGTTTCGAAGATGCCAAAGTTGGTGAATTGCTGTTCAACATGCACCACGACTTTAAACGTGCTAACGGTTACAGCGAACTGGAGATCAGCCAGAAGCGCAGCATGCTGGAAAACGTGATGCTAACCGATTCTGTGGAAACCCATAAAGCACGCCTGCATCAAGCTGGTTTTGAGCATAGCGAGCTGTGGTTCCAGTGCTTTAACTTTGGTTCCCTGGTGGCATTAAAAGCAGAGGACGCTGCATGATCGACTTTGGTAACTTTTATTCTCTGATTGCCAAAAATCATCTTTCACACTGGCTGGAAACGCTGCCCGCGCAGATTGCTAACTGGCAGCGCGAGCAGCAGCACGGGCTGTTTAAGCAGTGGTCCAACGCGGTGGAATTTCTGCCTGAAATTAAACCGTATCGTCTGGATTTATTGCATAGCGTAACCGCCGAAAGCGAAGAGCCACTGAGCGCCGGGCAAATTAAACGCATTGAAACGCTGATGCGCAACCTGATGCCGTGGCGCAAAGGGCCGTTCTCACTGTATGGCGTCAACATCGATACCGAATGGCGTTCCGACTGGAAATGGGATCGCGTTCTGCCCCATCTTTCTGATTTAACCGGGCGCACCATTCTTGATGTCGGCTGTGGCAGCGGTTATCACATGTGGCGCATGATTGGCGCAGGCGCACATCTGGCGGTGGGGATCGACCCTACGCAACTGTTTCTGTGCCAGTTTGAAGCAGTGCGTAAATTGTTAGGTAACGATCAACGTGCGCATCTGCTGCCGTTAGGCATTGAACAACTTCCGGCACTGAAAGCCTTTGATACCGTCTTTTCGATGGGCGTGCTTTATCATCGTCGTTCACCGCTGGAGCATCTCTGGCAGTTGAAAGATCAACTGGTCAATGAAGGTGAACTGGTGCTTGAAACGCTGGTTATTGATGGTGATGAGAACACGGTGCTGGTGCCGGGCGATCGTTACGCGCAAATGCGTAATGTCTATTTCATCCCTTCCGCGCTGGCGCTGAAAAACTGGCTGAAGAAGTGTGGTTTTGTTGATATTCGCATTGCGGATGTGAGCGTTACCACTACAGAAGAACAGCGACGCACCGAATGGATGGTTACTGAATCGCTGGCCGATTTCCTCGACCCACATGATCCGGGTAAAACGGTGGAAGGTTATCCTGCGCCTAAACGCGCGGTGCTGATTGCGCGTAAGCCGTAAAGATTAGCGCCCGTTTCCGGGCGCTTTTCACGTCTTATGCCTGAACAGCTGGCTGATCAAACGCCGTTAACTTCGGCGCATTGCTCGTATATTTTTCGATATACACCAGCGCAGAGTTACCGGCACAGGCATTTGCCAGCTGAGAGCTGGGGATATCCGCCGTTAACACGTTCGCACTGCCGTTTTTACACAAGCCATTTTCCAGATCTGGCCATGCACCTTCATGCACGCATACCACGCCTTTTTTGATCCCGTCAGTCACCACCGCGCCTGTCAGAATCTGACCACGTTTGTTCCAGACACGCACCAGATCGCCATTCGCAATACCAAAGCGAGCAGCATCTTCGGTGTGAATAGTGATCGGTTCACGATCGGCAACCGCATATTTTTTACGCAGTTCCGCATAGTTAAGCTGACTGTGTAAACGATGTGCCGGATGTGCGGTCAGAAGCTGCAACTGCTTCTCGTCGGCGGTACCCTTCCACTCATCAGGCGCAAGCCAGGTTGGGTGTGCCGGGCAATCCTTATAGCCAAATTTTTCCAGCGTTTTGGAGTAAATCTCAATTTTGCCGCTTGGCGTACCCAGCGCATTTTTCACCGGATCGGCGCGGAAATCACCATAACGAACGTACTGTTCGTTCTTCTCGCTGCGGCGCATTTCGATCAGTTTATTTTGCTGCCAGAAGGCATTAAACATCGGCATAGTCACGCGTTGCGCACGGGCACCTTTCTGAGCGGCATCATAGAAAAATTTCAGCCACGCCATCTCATCTTTACCTTCGGTATAGATCTCTTTTCCGCCAGGTTTCAGTAATTCAGCAAGATCGGCAAACACGTCAAAATCGTTACGCGCTTCAAATTGCGCAGCGACAGCCTGCTTCATCGGTACAATATGCTGGTTGCTGTAATCACCGGTCATCGTCAAGTCATTGCGCTCAAACGATGTGGTGATCGGTAATACGATATCTGCATGTTTAGCAGCTGCGGTCCAGTAGCATTCAGAAACGACGATCATCTCCGGTTTCTGCCATGCTTTAATCAGACGATTAGTATCCTGGTGATGGGTAAAGTTCCCGCCACCCGCCCACCAGATCATTTTGATATTCGGATACGTTTGTTCTTTACCGTTATGCTGATATTTGCCGCCAGGATTTTCCAGCGCATCGACGATACGGGCAACAGGAATCGCCGTCATTCCGCCATCATCAGCGGCCTCGCTGGCCTGTCCGGCAATCGCCGCAGACATTTCCGGCAGCACGCCGCCAACACGCGTCGGGTTGCCACCATTGGAGTAATGATAAGAGAAACCAAAACCGCCGCCCGGTGTACCAATCTGCCCTAACATCGCCGCCAGCGTCACCAGCATCCAGTGTTTCTGTTCACCATATTGCTGGCGCTGAATTCCCCAGCCTGCCATCAGCATTGTGCGATTCGCCGCCATCAGTTCAGCGAGTTTGACTATCTGCGCTTCCGGTACGCCAGAAATTTCCGCCGCCCAGGCCGCGCTCTTCGGTGTATTATCGCTCTTACCTGTCAGATACTCTTCAAACTGCGGATATCCGGTAGTGTATTTTTCAAGGAACACTTTATCGTGTTTGCCTTGTGTCATCAGGGTATGCGCAATCCCTAACATCAGTGCCACGTCGGTGCCCATATTCGGCGCGATCCAGGTGGCATTATCGCCAAAGAATTCGATGGTTTCGGAGCGGATAGGATCAATGGCAATCACGGGTTTGCCAGATTTTTTCAGCTGATGGAAGTATTCCAGCCCTTGCTCATCGGTACTGCTCCAGGCAATTTTTAAGGTATTCAGCGGGTTCATCCCCCACAGCACCACAACCTGGCTGTTTTCCAGAATCAGCGGCCAGGAGGTCTGCTGTTCATACACCTCTACAGAACCGACCACATGCGGCATGATCACCTGTGCCGCCCCGGTTGAATAATCGCCGCTATGCCCGGAATAACCGCCCGCAAGGTTCATATAACGTTGCAGTAAGGTTTGCGCTTTATGCAACACGCCAGAAGATCGCCAGCCGTAAGATCCGGCAAAAATGGCCGATGGTCCGTTAGCTTTACGAATACGATCGTGTTGCTCATGAATCAGTTTTAATGCTTGTTCCCAGCTCACCTGTACATAGGTATCTTCGCCACGACCTTTTGCCGGTTGCAGTGGATTATCGAGATAGCTTTTTCTCACCATCGGATGCTGAATACGCGCCGTGGTGTGTACCTGATCCGCCGCCGTAGACTGTAAGGAGTTCGGTATGGTTTTCGCCAGCGCGCCTGTCGAAGAAACAATCTTGCCGTCCTTCACTTCTACGTTCATCGCTCCCCAACGTCCCGCGGTGAGGATTTTACCGCCCTTCTCTTCTGCCCATGCGGGTAGCGGTGCAGCCGATGTCACCACCAGCGCCCCAGCGGCAATACCGCTGTGTTTAATAAATTCACGTCTTGTTAATGTCATAACTTCCTCCCTGATCAACGAGGATCACTGTTTTTCGCTAATATCTTTGGCGTTGTACTGGAAGTACCGCGTCAAAATGTCCAGTTCATTTTCGCTCATGCTGGTTCGCGCCCCCATTCCTTTGGCAATGGACGGCCAGGCATTGACGGTGTAATGGTCAGCGGCAATAGGCGCATGGCAACCAGCGCAATAGGTATCGTCAAGTTTTTCAGCGTATTGCCATAGCGGTTTACGGTCCGCTAATGCGGGATCGGTAAGCACACCCTGTATAGACGCCTGACGCCATTGATTGCCGTACTCGTCAGCCTGCCATTCCCCGTTTACCGTCAGCGCCTTGATACCTTCTTCACTTAATGTGGCTAGCGCCAGCCGTTGACCTGCCGCCAGGTAGAGCGTGTTTTCACTGCCCTGCATTTGATAACCCTGCAACAGAACGATCGGCTGTTTGCCACTGGCATCAACGACGGTGAGATCGGTACCAGGATTCACAGTGGCCAGTTCGCCTATGCGGGAAGGTTTGAAAGGATAAATATGTGCGCCATTGGTAACTGAAGTAGCGGCCTGACTTTCCAGCTCATGCGCCGCGTTGTCATCCATTTTTATTTCTGGTGGAAAATGGGCAATGCCTTTATGACAATCGATACAGGTTTCGCCGTCCTTTTGCGCTTTGGTATGCATTTTCTGCGCAGATTCACTTTGCGAGGCAATATCCATGGCATCAAAAGAATGGCAACTACGACACGTTGCAGAATCAGTTGCTTTTAATTCTTTCCATACTGTTTCGGCCATTTCCTGACGATGCGCTTCGAATTTATCGTCACTGTCTATTTTGCCGCTAACAAATTCATGATAAATATCTTTAGAAGCTTTTAATTTAGCAAATAAATAATCCATCCCTGACTTTGGAATATGGCAATCGGCACATTCCGCACGTATCCCTTTCTGGTTCGAAAAGTGGACAGTTCCCTGATATTCCTCAAAAGGTTTACTCATCGAGTGGCAGGAAAGGCAAAATGCTGTATCCGACGTTTTATGTAAGGCTTTTTGCGCCAGCAATAACCCGCCGCCACCAACCACAACCGCTATCAGCAAAAACATTAACCCAATGCGTTTTTTCCCTCGCATAGATTCCTCTAATTAATTCCAGAACACCGAAATCATTGTATAATTAAATATACAACGAATTGACCGCTTGCATAATTCGGCACAACACTGCCTGAAATAATCGATAAAGAATATGATTTATTACAATGTAATCATTAATTGCTAAAGAATAACCCAGTTGTTATTTAGAATATATATTTGTCAGTTTTAGTAATTTAAATTACATAATTAATATGAATGTATAAAAATTTTTAGCACAACGCTATGCGCACTGTCACGCGCTCAACTGATCACCGAAATCGTTCGTTTTTTATACTTCTCGGGGATAAAAAAAGGCCCCTGTTGAAATTGCAGGGGCCTGGTACGAGCAAGCATCATATTGGGCGACATGATGCAACGGTAAAAATCATTTGGCCTGATGGCGTTCAATGATTCCTTTCATTTCAGCAACCGCCGCCCCGTCGACGACATAACGCGAATACTCGTCCGCGTGTGCATCTGATGACATGGACAATCCTTGATTACGATAACGCATTGGTGAGGCTTGCCACGCTCCCGCGGAGCTATGGACTTCCAGCACTCCGGCATCGAGGAAGTGGTGCAGGTTTTCTGCACGGACTCCTGCTCCGGCCATAATGATTGGAGCATCACCATGGGCAATAAGTTCCATAATTTTTGATAAACCTTGCAGTGCGTCTGATTTTTGCCCTGATGTCAGTACCCGAGCAACGCCAAATTCCGCAAGATTATTGAGTGTATTTAAAGGGTTAGCGCACATATCGAAGGCGCGATGAAAAGTCACTGCCAGCGGACCGGCAGCAGCCATTATTTTTTCCATTCGTGGCATATCGACATTCCCGTCAACATCGAGAACGCCCGTCACCAGTCCAGGAAAACCTAATTCGCGGACTGTGCGCACATCCTCAAGAATGGCGGCAAATTCACCGTCGCTGTAGCAAAAATCACCACCGCGTGGGCGGATAATCGGATGCACAGGGATCGTCACCCGCTGGCGCACGGATTTCAGTACCCCCAACGACGGCGTTAAGCCCCCCTCTTTTGGGGCTGCGCATAATTCAACTCTGTCTGCGCCGTTTTGCTGCGCCGTTAGCGCGCATTCCATGCTGTAACAGCAAATTTCCAGTAATGCCATTTTTGCTCCTTAATTACGCCGACTGCTCGCTGGCAACGATCTCTTCAATGGACCACGGATGAAATTTAATGGTCGTTTTGCCATCGGTGACCGCCAGCGTCGGATTCGGTAATCGCTCATGCTCACCTTTTGGCGAACTGGTTTTCACTGAGATCCCCGGCAGGCTGAGTCCTTCATCAGAAAGCAATGCCAGCGCACGGGCATTCAGCGTTTCTGGATCGCCCGGCAGAACGATTTCAATATGTTCCCAACCTTCGTGCGGGTAACGTTTTTCCCCGGGCCACGGTAGCTCCACAATGGAAAACTGCCAGTGCGCAACCTGTACCGGTTCATGCAATTTAAACAGACAAATCGGCCTGCCATTGATCATATTTTCTGACAAAAGCTCGCCGCACTGTTCAAACCCGCGACGCCAGCGTTCAGCGGTGACGTTTTGATGGCAACGCAAGGAAATGTGATCGGCAGTCAGCGGAGTGATATCCAACCCCAGACGGCGGGAAAGTTCATCTAATGCGTGGGTAAATCGCGGTAAATCCGATGCAATATCCTGCAGCTCGTCGATAGATTGCCAGTTCGCCATAATCACTCTTCGTCTTTCAGTAAAAGCGTTAATTTACCCTGTTGCCCTGCGCCAACCAACCGCTGATTTCACGCCGCTTCTGATGCAATAGTGAAAACGGCAATACGCCACGCGCACGTTGCTGACGAAAACAGCCATTTGCAGTATACTCCCGCCCTAATTTCTTTAACTGGTGCGGGCAATTTTTGCTCGCTTCATCAATGTAAGGTATTCCGGTGAATATTCAGGCTCTTCTCTCAGAAAAAGTCCGTCAGGCCATGATTGCGGCAGGCGCGCCTGCGGATTGCGAACCGCAGGTTCGTCAGTCAGCAAAAGTTCAGTTCGGCGACTATCAGGCTAACGGCATGATGGCAGTTGCTAAAAAACTGGGTATGGCACCGCGACAATTAGCAGAGCAGGTGCTGACTCATCTGGATCTTAACGGTATCGCCAGCAAAGTTGAGATCGCCGGTCCAGGCTTTATCAACATTTTCCTTGATCCGGCATTCCTGGCTGATCATGTTCAGCAGGCGCTGGCGTCCGATCGTCTCGGTGTTGCTACGCCAGAAAAACAGACCATTGTGGTTGACTACTCTGCGCCAAACGTGGCGAAAGAGATGCATGTCGGTCACCTGCGCTCTACCATTATTGGTGACGCAGCAGTTCGTACTCTGGAGTTCCTCGGTCACAAAGTGATTCGCGCAAACCACGTCGGCGACTGGGGTACTCAGTTCGGTATGCTGATTGCGTGGTTGGAAAAGCAGCAGCAAGAAAACGCCGGTGAAATGGAGCTGGCTGACCTTGAAGGTTTCTACCGCGATGCGAAAAAGCATTACGACGAAGATGAAGAGTTTGCCGAGCGTGCACGTAACTACGTAGTCAAACTGCAAAGCGGTGACGAATATTTCCGCGAGATGTGGCGCAAACTGGTCGACATCACCATGACGCAGAACCAGATCACCTACGATCGTCTCAACGTGACGTTGACCCGCGATGACGTCATGGGTGAAAGTCTCTACAACCCAATGCTGCCGGGTATCGTGGCGGACCTGAAAGCAAAAGGTCTGGCAGTAGAAAGTGAAGGCGCGACCGTCGTATTCCTTGATGAGTTCAAAAACAAGGAAGGCGAACCGATGGGCGTGATCATTCAGAAGAAAGATGGTGGCTATCTCTACACCACCACTGATATCGCCTGTGCGAAATATCGTTATGAAACACTGCATGCCGATCGCGTGCTGTATTACATCGACTCCCGTCAGCATCAACACCTGATGCAGGCGTGGGCTATCGTCCGTAAAGCAGGCTATGTACCGGAATCCGTACCGCTGGAACACCACATGTTCGGCATGATGCTGGGCAAAGACGGCAAACCGTTCAAAACCCGCGCGGGTGGTACAGTGAAACTGGCCGATCTGCTGGATGAAGCCCTGGAACGTGCACGCCGTCTGGTGGCAGAAAAGAACCCGGATATGCCAGCCGACGAGCTGGAAAAACTGGCTAACGCGGTTGGTATTGGTGCGGTGAAATATGCGGATCTCTCCAAAAACCGCACCACGGACTACATCTTCGACTGGGACAACATGCTGGCGTTTGAGGGTAATACCGCGCCATACATGCAGTATGCTTACACGCGTGTATTGTCCGTGTTCCGTAAAGCAGAAATTGACGAAGAGCAACTGGCTGCAGCTCCGGTTATCATCCGTGAAGATCGTGAAGCGCAACTGGCAGCTCGCCTGCTGCAGTTTGAAGAAACCCTCACCGTGGTTGCCCGTGAAGGCACGCCGCATGTGATGTGTGCTTACCTGTACGATCTGGCTGGTCTGTTCTCTGGCTTCTACGAGCACTGCCCGATCCTCAGCGCAGAAAACGAAGAAGTGCGTAACAGCCGTCTGAAACTGGCACAACTGACGGCGAAGACGCTGAAACTGGGTCTGGATACGCTGGGTATTGAGACAGTAGAGCGTATGTAATCGCGTTATACGGCAAAAGCCGATGTCATGGCAGACATCGGCTTTTTTATCATTAACGATAATTCACAATCACTTCATTACGTTGTACTTTCAGCGGCGGAATTAACCGCCCACCGCCAGGCACTTCCCAGATAAATCGTAACGGTTCTATCGCCGGTATACCGGAAAAGGCCACGGTGGTTCCGCTCTGCCCATCTAATTCGACACAACGAGATTGCGAACACAAGCGAACCCGCAATCCTGCAGGTGTCGGACCGATAAGCTGATAACGCCACGCCACCAGCGTCATCAATCCTGCAGCAGGTTGTCGAGTAGAAAGAGGCGCTGACGACATCGACTCACCACGGTGATTCAGCGTAACGCCCACACTACTCGCCTGCCACATCCCCTCCCCGGCGGCTTGCACCAGCAGCGGAAACAATAATATTGCTAATAAGGTTCTCATCATTTACCGCCAATTGTCGCCGTCATGCGGATATGTCGGTTATCAGATAGTTCCAGATTCGACAGCACCACTAACTGCGGCAAGCTGCGGCGCAGGAAGCGAGACAATAATGGTCGCAGCGCGTGGTTCACCAATAAAACTGGCGGCGCACCCAACATCTCCTGACGGGATAGAGCTTCCTGAGTTTGCGCCAGTAAACGATCCGCCAGCCCTGGCTCCAGTCCGCCCCCGCCCTGCAACGCCTGTAGCAACAAACGTTCCAGCGGTGTATCGAGGCCAATAACATGAACTTCATCTTTGCCAGGAAACCACTGCTGGGTAATCGCCCGTCCCAACGCCACGCGCACGACGGCGGTTAATTCATGTGGATCGCTTTGGATGGGCGCATGTTCCGCCAGCGTTTCGAGAATAGTGCGCATATCGCGAATCGGCACTTTTTCATCGAGCAGATTTTGCAGCACTTTATGCAGTGTGGTGAGCGTGACGACGCCAGGAACGAGATCTTCCGTCAGCTTTGGCATCTCCTGGGCGACGCGATCCAGCAACTGTTGCGCCTCCTGACGACCAAACAGCTCTGCGGCATGCTGGCTAATGAGGTGGTTAAGATGCGTTGCCACCACCGTGCTGGCCTCAACCACGGTGTACCCCTGAATCTGCGCCTGTTCTTTAAGCGCACTTTCAATCCAGATAGCATTCAGGCCAAATGCCGGATCGACGGTCGCCTCACCAGGTAACGTCCCGGCAGCGGTACCAGGGTTAATCGCCAACCAACGCCCCGGATAAGCATCACCACTGCCTATCTCCACGCCTTTCATCAAAATGCGATAGCGGGCAGGTTGCAGATCCATATTGTCGCGAATGTGCACCACTGGCGGCAGAACCCCCATCTCCTGGGCAAATTTCTTGCGAATACTGCGTATACGGCCCAGCAACTCACCATCCTGCTGGAAATCGACCATCGGGATCAGGCGATAACCCACTTCCATTCCCAGAGAATCTTCCAGTTGTACATCGTTCCACGTCGCTTCGACAACGGCATTATTCTCTGCCATTTTTACCGGTTTTGGTTCGGCAGGCGCTTTTTGTTCGCGTCCGCGGATCCACCAGGCCAGCCCAAGCAATCCGGCAGTGAACAGCAAAAATACCAGGTTCGGCATTCCAGGCACCAGGCCGAGTAAACCGAGCACGGCGGCGCTTAACAACATAACGCTCGGGTTACTGAAAAGCTGATTCACCATCTGCTCGCCAACATCCTGATCGGTGCTGACACGCGTAACGATGACCCCCGCGGCGGTAGAAATCACCAACGCCGGAATTTGTGCCACCAGACCGTCGCCAATGGTCAATAGCGTATAACTTTCCGCCGCGTGCCCCATGCTCATGCCATGTTGCAGCACGCCGACCAGCAACCCACCGACAACGTTTATGACCATGATGAGGATCCCGGCGATGGCATCGCCGCGAACAAACTTACTTGCCCCGTCCATTGAACCGTAAAAATCGGCTTCCTGAGTCACTTCGGAGCGGCGTTTTTTCGCTTCATCTTCACCAATCAATCCGGCGTTAAGGTCGGCGTCAATCGCCATCTGCTTACCCGGCATACCATCGAGAACAAAGCGCGCCCCCACTTCTGCGATACGCCCGGCACCTTTGGTAATGACCATAAAGTTGATGATCACGAGAATGACGAACACCACGATACCGATAGCGAAATTGCCACCAACGAGGAAGTGACCGAACGCTTCGACCACCTTCCCAGCCGCCGCCGCGCCGGTATGCCCTTCCATCAAAATGATGCGGGTTGAAGCTACGTTAAGTGCCAGACGCAACAACGTGGTAAACAACAGAATCGTCGGAAACGCAGCAAACTCAAGCGTGCGCTGGGTAAACATCGCCACCAGCAACACCATGATCGACAAGGCGATATTAAAGGTAAACAGCAGGTCGAGAATGAATGCAGGCAATGGCAGCACCATCATCGACAAAATCAGCAAGATCAAAATCGGTCCGGCAAGGATCTGCCATTGTGTCGATTTCAGGTTTGCGGGCAGGCGCAGCATCGCGGCCAGATTACTCATGGGTCGGTTTCTCGTTAATAAAATCCAGGGCTTCCGGCACCGGAAGATGAGTAGGTTGTACAGGGCGCTGTCCACCAGCCAGACGCCAGCGTTTCAGTTGCCAGACCCAGGCCAGCACTTCCGCCACTGCGGCGTACAGTTGACCCGGGATTTGTTGACCGATCTCCGCATGTCGATACAGCGCTCGCGCCAGCGGCGGCGCTTCAAGCGTAGGGACGTTATTTTCAGCGCCAATTTCACGAATGCGCAGCGCGACCAGCCCTGCACCTTTAGCGACCACTTTCGGTGCGCTCATTTTGTTTTCGTCATACTGCAACGCTACCGAATAGTGGGTCGGGTTATTGACAATGACATCCGCTTTCGGCACATCGGCCATCATCCGACGCCGTGCAGCCGCTCGCTGCATCTGACGGATCCGCCCTTTAACATGGGGGTCGCCTTCGCTTTGTTTGAACTCATCACGAATATCCTGCCGCGACATTCGCAGCTTTTTCAGGTGGCTGAAGATTTGGAAAAAGACGTCAAATCCCACCATCGGAATAACACCAAGTACCACCAGCAGCGCGCACAGCCCTACCAGATCCATCGCATTACCCATGGCGGTAATAGGAGACTCGGCCATTAAGCGCATCATCTGCGGCCAGTGATGCCAGAGAAAAAATCCCGTCACGCTGCCAACCAGGATGGTTTTCAAAATTGCTTTAAGCAACTCCGCGCCAGTCTGTGCCGAGAACATCCGTTTAATCCCCGGTAGCGGGTTGAGTTTGGAAAACTTCGGCTGCAAGGATTTGCCGCTAAATACCAGCCCTCCCAGCATGACCGGAGAAATGAGCGCCACCAGCACCACGCCGCTAATCAGCGGCAGCAGCGCCAGCATGGCTTCTCTGATCAGCAGAATAATTTGCCCGAGGATCAGATTCGGGTCATTGATGATGCTGTGATCAAAATGCAATCCCGCGGAGAGCATGCCCGACAATCGACGGGCCAGCGACACACCGCCAAACCAGATAACACACACGCCCACTAACAAAATCAGCAGTGACGTTAATTCACGTGAACGCGGGATTTGCCCCTCTTCCCGCGCTTTTTCTAGTCGGTGAGGTGTGGGGGCTTCTGTTTTGTCGTCGCTCTCGTCAGACACGTCGCCAATCCTGGAAAGAGTATTAAGCGTAAATGATGCCAGAGCGCAAAGCGTTCAATGGTTTGAGTAAGGGGCAAAACAGGCGGGATTTAGGGCTTTTGCTGCCACACATCAAGCATAGTATGCGTTTGTCGGATGCGGCGTCATCGCGTTATCCGACCGCCTGATATGACGTAGTCACGCCACATCAGGCAATACAAATCAAAATCCAAGACTATCCAACAAATCGTCCACCTGATCCTGACTGGCTACCACACCGGCTTTGCTGGTATCGACCTGAGGTCCATTAAGCAAACTCTGGTTTTCACGTTTTGGACGCGACTCCTGTTCCGGGATGTTTTCCAACAGCACCATCAACAACTGGCGTTCGATCTCCTGAATGACATCCATCATCCGCTTAATGACCTGTCCGGTGAGATCCTGAAAATCCTGCGCCATCATGATTTCCAGCAGTTGCGCGTTAGTAAAGCTGGTATGCGCGGGGACATCTGCCAGAAATTGCCGCGTATCTGTTACCAGTTCTCGGGCGTCGGCAAGGTCAATCGGATCGGCAAACCAGTCATCCCAACGTTGGGTTAACGCTTTTGCTGATTTCTCCATTTGATCCTGATGCGGTTGTGACGCCTCAACACTGTTCAGCGCCCGCTCCGCAGCCTGGGCGGTCATCTGCACAACATAGTACAAACGATCGCGCGCATCGGGGATGGCTTCCGCCGCTTCGGCAATGGCCTGATCCAGCCCCAGCTCCCGCAAACTGTCGCGCAGCATACGCGTCAGGCTGCCGATGCGCGCAATGATATCGCCAGCTGAATGCTCGTCAGCAGGTTTGATTGATGGTTGCATCATAGTCGCATCCTCACATGCCCAGTTTCTCAAAGATTTTGTTGAGTTTTTCCTCCAGCGTCGCGGCGGTAAATGGCTTCACCACATAGCCACTGGCCCCCGCTTGCGCCGCAGCAATGATGTTCTCTTTCTTCGCTTCTGCAGTCACCATTAACACTGGCAATGCTGACATCGCGCCATCCGCACGAATTGTTTTCAGCAATTCCAGGCCATCCATGTTGGGCATGTTCCAGTCGGAGATAACAAATCCATAACCGCCTGCCTGCAACTTATTGAGAGCGTCGACACCATCTTCCGCTTCCTCAACATTATTGAATCCTAGCTCTTTCAGCAGGTTACGCACTATGCGTCGCATGGTGGAAAAGTCATCCACAACCAAAAATTTAAGTTCTTTATCCGCCATTTCACACTCCTGATTTAAATACGTATCGCCTGTCCGGCACTAATTTTTGCCAACATTTGCTGGCTTACCTGGCTAAGATCGACCACTTCGCAGACACCACCCATATTGATGGCCTCGCGCGGCATGCCGAACACCACGCAACTTGCTTCGTTTTGCGCAAGGGTCCATGCCCCCGCCTGACGCATCGCCAACATTCCCGCCGCACCGTCGTTGCCCATACCGGTCAGGATCACCCCAACCGCATTACGCCCCGCCTGTTTCGCGACAGAATGGAACAACACATCTACCGAAGGCCGATGACGGTTAACCGCCGGGCCATCGTGAATTTTGATTTGGTAATTTGCACCACTACGCGCCAGCTCCATATGCCGATCGCCTGGCGCAATATAGGCATGCCCCGGTAAGACACGTTCTCCGTCTTCGGCTTCTTTAACCCCGATCTGGCAAAGCTTATTAAGTCTGTCGGCAAAAGAGCGGGTGAAACCGGGCGGCATATGCTGGGTAATTAACAGTGCCGGGCTGGAAAGCGGCAACGGTTGCAGTACGTGACGAATTGCCTCAGTTCCACCCGTTGAAGCACCAATCGCAATCAGTTTTTCAGAACTCAACAACGGCCCTGCCTTCAGCGTTGTCGGTGCCGACAATGGCTTATGTGCTGCAAGGCTCGCCTTTGCTGCTGTACGCACCTTTTCAGCAATCATTTCGCTATACGCCAGCATTCCTTCGCGAATACCCAGTTGCGGTTTGGTGACAAAATCTATCGCCCCCAGCTCCAATGCGCGCAGCGTGACTTCTGACCCTTTGCCGGTCAGGGAAGAAACCATCACAACGGGCATTGGGCGCAAACGCATTAATTTTTCGAGGAAATCCAGTCCGTCCATCCGCGGCATTTCAACATCCAGCGTCAATACATCGGGATTGAATTTCTTAATCAAATCCCGCGCAACCAGCGGATCAGGGGCGGTCGCCACCATTTCCATGTCGCTATGGCTGTTGATGATTTCTGTCATGATCTGGCGCATCAGTGCCGAATCATCGACAGATAACACCCTGATTTTGCTCATCGTTAATCCTTACTTAGCGCATACACCGTCTGACCACGCAGCGTGAAGCGGCGCTCAAGGTGGCTAAAGTTTTCAGAGTGACCCGCAAACAGCAATCCGTCGGGTTTAAGGAGCGGAACAAAGCGGCGCAAAATCTCCTGCTGGGTAGTTTGATCGAAGTAGATCATGACGTTACGACAGAAGATCGCATCAAACGGCCCCGGCACGGTGTACTGTTTCGCCAGTAAATTCAGCGGGGCAAAATCAACATAATTCGCCAGTTCCTGACGCACGCGTACCAGCCCTTGATGCGGTCCCGTCCCTCGCATGAAGTACCGCTGCAGTTGCTGCGGCGTCAGGTTTTTCAACTCTTCATGGCGATAAATACCGCTTCTGGCTTTTTCCAGCACTTCGGTGTCAATGTCGCTGGCAAACACTTTCCAGCGTCCGGGCGCGGTGCCCAATGTGTCAGCCAGTGTCATCGCAATGCTGTACGGCTCTTCGCCGGTCGAAGCCGCCGCGCTCCATACGCGATACTCGCCAGAACGACGCCGGGCGTGATCCGCGAGCAGAGGAAAATGATGCGCCTCACGGAAAAATGCCGTCAGATTCGTGGTCAGCGAATTGATAAACGCCTGCCACTCACCGCTGTGCTGGTTAGATTCCAGCAAGTTCAAGTAATGGCCGAAATCCGTCAGTCCCAGCGAACGCAAACGACGAACCAGTCGGTTGTAAACCATGTCGCGTTTATGGTCGGCCAGGACGATCCCGGCTCGTTGATAGATCAATTGACTTATCCGCCGAAAATGCGCGTCGGAAAGCGCCAGGCGCTCGGTCATCTGTAACAATAAAGACGTTTGCCCACAGGGCAGAGATGAAGTCATAGCGCCTTCTCAATCACTTCAGGATACCACTGGCGCAATTTGTAACTGCGCCGACTCATGTCGTGCTACTTCATGTTCTTCAAGGGTAAATACCGCCACACGCGACGAAAGATGGTCGGCCTGATTCGCCAGTTGTTCCGTTGCCACCGCCGCTTCTTCTACCAGCGAGGCGTTCTGCTGTGTCACCTGATCCATCTGGCTGACAGCCTGCGCAACCTGCTCAATCCCCCGCCGTTGTTCTTCCGACGCCGAAGCAATTTCTCCCATAATGTCGTTCACGCGGGTTACCGAACTGACAATATCAGTCATGGTCGCGGCGGCGTTATTCACCAGTTTCGAACCCTGCTGGACACGATTGACTGACTCTTCGATCAGCCCTTTGATCTCTTTTGCTGCCTGCGCGCTACGGCTGGCAAGATTGCGCACTTCACCTGCCACTACCGCAAAACCACGCCCCTGCTCTCCGGCGCGAGCCGCTTCCAGTGCCGCATTCAGGGCCAGAATATTGGTCTGGAAAGCAATGCCGTCGATAACGCTGATAATGTCGCCTATTTTTTGCGAGCTGGTGGCGATCTCCTGCATGGTGTGAGTCATGGTACTGACCTGAACACCGCCCGCCTGCGCCGTTGTCGCGGCATTTTTTGCCAGTTCCGACGCCTGGCGCGCGTTATCGGCGTTTTGCCCTACCGTGGCGGTTAATTGCTCCATACTGGCGGCCGTTTGTGCCAGCGATGCCGCCTGCTGTTCGGTACGACTTGAGAGATCATTATTGCCTGCGACAATCTCCGCGATACCAATGTGCATCTCCTGGCTTCCCTTACGCACATCACTTACCGTCCCACGCAAAGCCTGCTGCATGGTCTTCAGACTGGCAAAAATGGCGGTGATCTCATTGCGACCATACACCGCAATCGGACGCGCCAGATTACCCGCAGCAATGCTGTCAAAATGGCTACCGATGATGGCCAGTGGTTGAACAATCATCTTGCGCGTCCACCACAGTGCACTGCTGATGTAGAGCGCTGCAACAATAATCATGCTGATAAACACCAGCGCCGAAATGTGATAGTTACGCTGGCTTTGCGCACTGGCAGCTTCCAGCACATGGTTGATCTCCAGCTGCCAGGCCTCAAAGTTAACGTCAAACGCATTCTGTGATTCCTGCACCGGCGCAGTGAGGAAATCCGAAAGTTGATTACTTTCAAGCCAGGTCGCCTGATGTTCGAGATCGTTGTGCCAGCGGGCAAAACTTTTCTCCGTCTCTTTTTGCAACGCCCTGACGTGCTCATTGCCCGCAGTCATCGCCATAAAACTATTAAACAGCGTGGTGGATTGCGTCAGACTGGCGCGCGCCGTCGTCATCAACGTTTTAATGTCATCCGCCGGATAGCTAAGCGCTGTCAGAGTGCCTGCTTTGTTCAGCGCGGTACTGGCCTGTAACATTACTGCCCGAGTTTGCGCTAATGCCGCACGTTGCTGATTGCTCTGCTCGACCTGATTCAGTCGTTGCAAATCGTCGCGAAATGCCCAAAAAGACATGCCGTTACTGCCAATCTGCAAGATCCCGCAGAGAATCAAAATTAAAAACAGCGTGGTCGAAATTCGAATACGATTAAACATCAACGCTCCCCATCAGGCGGCAATGACCGCGTTAGTAAATACTCGTCAAAATGTTTCCCAGTTTGGATCTTGTTCAGTAATTCGCAGTCGTGGCTGTGCCGGTGGTTGCTCACTGGCAGGACGGGATGGTGTTTGCGGTTTATTGGTGAGTGGGCTGGCTGCCAGACGAAACGCGGAAACCGCTTGCGTTAAACGACTGGCCTGTTCTTCCAGCGCAGCTGCGGCGGCAGCTGATTCCTGCACCAGCGATGCGTTCTGTTGCGTGACGCGATCCATTTCCGAAACCGCCAATGCGACTTGATCGATGCCACGGCTCTGTTCATCCGATGCCGATGCAATCTCGCCCATAATGTCAGTCACGCGAGTGACAGCATTGACGATATTGTTCATTGTTTCCCCGGCGCTTTCGACCAGCACCGAACCGGTATCAACGCGCGAGACGGAGTCTTCAATGAGGGCTTTGATCTCTTTTGCCGCCTGGGCGCTGCGACTGGCAAGATTACGCACTTCGCCCGCCACCACGGCAAAACCACGGCCCTGTTCACCCGCACGCGCGGCTTCAACAGCGGCATTCAACGCGAGGATATTAGTCTGGAAGGCAATACCATCGATAACGCTGATAATGTCGGCAATTTTCTTCGAACTATCGGCGATCTCATGCATCGTTTTCACTACACCATCCACTACTTTTCCGCCGTGCTGGGCAGTATCGGAGGCACTTTGCGCCAGTTGCGAGGCCTGGCGGGCGTTATCGGCGTTTTGCTTCACTGTCGCGGTGAGCTGCTCCATGCTGGCGGCAGTTTCTTCCAGCGCAGATGCCTGCTGTTCAGTACGGGAGGAAAGATCGGTGTTGCCCGCCGCAATTTCACGGGTACCGGCATAGATGGCATCTGAACCTTCACGCACATGAGTGACGGTGTCAGTCAAAGAGCGTTGCATATGTGAAACGCTCTGCGCCAGGTCGCCCATTTCACTGCGCCCGTCAATGGTCAGGGTATTCGCCAGGTTACCACTGGCGATTTCGCGAATGTGAGCAATAATTTTTGCCAGCGGTGTAAGCAACATACGGCGAATGCCGTACCACGCCACCAGCAGAATCAATACCACCACCAGCGCGATAACCGCCAGTTGCCACTGGGCAAATCGGTAATCATCTGCGTTGTCAGTGACGATATCGCGATACAGTTTTTCACTGCTGAGGGCGTACTGAGCAAACGCTTCGCCCATTGCATTTTGCATTCCCTGGGTTGGCTGAGCGAAATAAGCTCCAGTATTGCCATAATCAAGATAATCAATCAGTTCAGTTAACGCTGTGTGATAGTTTTTATATTTTTCATCAATATTACGACTGGTAGCGACCATTTCAGGTAACGGTGCCATGCTTTTGAATTTTTTATAATGCGTCGCGGCCTGGGCCAATGTTTTCCTGGCGCTATCGAGCAATTCAACTTTGGCGTTACTTTGTTGATTGGAGGAATCCATCATCATCCGCACCGCTGAACGACTCAGGTTAATGCGCGTTTGCAGCATTAAATCCCAGGTTGACGTCAGCTCGCCCTGCTGTTCCCGTAATTGATTGGAAACCACAAAGCTCTTCTGGCTATGGTGAAGGGAAGAAAAAAACAGACTGCCGGAAATAAGCTGTAACAGTGCGAATACCCCCAGCACCATTACCAACAGCGTGACTACGCGGATACGGTTAATCATAAGGCACCTTCCTGAAAACAAGTTGATCTCGTTATCGGCAAGGAAGGGGGAAACTTTATTGCTGATGCCACCCGCCGCGAAACTGAAATAAAAAACCCGATGCGCAGGTCATCGGGTTCATTGCAATTGAGGAAATCGGGAGAATTACGCCACTTCTGACGCCGCGCTATCTAACAGCGCCATCTCTTCGCTGTTCAGCAGTTTTTCGATGTTCACCAGAATCAACATCCGGTCGCCCAGTGCGCCCAGTCCAGTGAGATATTCTGTTGAAAGCGTCACGGCAAATTCCGGTGCCGGACGAATTTGCTCCGCCGTCAATGAAAGCACGTCTGAAACGCCGTCAACCACGATGCCGACCACCCGCTGTCCGAAATTCAGGACGATAACTACCGTGTTGTCGTTATAGTCCACATCCACCTGGCTGAACTTAATTCGTAAGTCGACAATCGGCACAATAACGCCGCGCAGATTCGTGACGCCTTTGATAAACGCTGGCGTGTTCGCAATCCGTGTTACCTGATCGTAGCCACGGATCTCCTGCACTTTCAGGATATCAATACCGTACTCTTCATCACCAAGGGTAAATACCAGAAATTCCTGGCCTGACGGCTCGCTGGCCAGCTTTGTTACATTCGTCATACCGGTCATATTGTTACCTTTTTACTCATTCAGGCGGCGGTGTTCGCCATACGTTGTTCGCGGTTTATCGCCTGCAAGGCGGAGACATCAACAATCAGTGCCACGCTGCCGTCGCCAAGAATGGTCGCAGCAGAAATGCCGGGGACTTTGCGATAGTTACTTTCAAGGTTTTTAACCACAACCTGGTGTTGACCAATTAATTGATCCACCAGCAAGGCGTAGCGGCGACCGCCACTTTGTAAGATCACCACAATTCCCTGGGTAGCTTCGGTTTTCGCGCCCGCGACGTTGAACACTTTCCACAGTTCGACGATGGGCAGATATTCACCCCGCACTTCCAGCACCCGCTCGCCGCCTGCCAGTGGATGCAGATCGGCTTCACGGGGTTGCAGTGATTCCATAACAGCATTCAGCGGCAGAATGAAAACTTCATCCGCAACGCGTACGGACATGCCGTCGAGGATGGCCAGCGTTAGCGGCAGTAAAATGCGGATCGTAGTGCCAGTATCCTGCTTCGACTGGATTTCGACATGACCGCCCATCTCCTGGATATTACGTTTAACGACGTCCATGCCGACGCCGCGCCCAGAGACGTCGGTGACCTGCTCTGCCGTGGAGAAGCCTGGTGCAAATATCAGCATCGCGACTTCGTCGTCGCTCATGTTTTCGCTGACAGTCAAACCTTGCGAGGCCGCTTTTGCCAGAATTCGCTCACGGTTTAGCCCTGCACCATCGTCGGTCACTTCAATGCAAATGTTGCCGCCCTGATGTTCGGCAGAAAGAATTAAATTTCCGACGCTGTTTTTACCTGCGGCGAGCCGTTTTTCTGGCAGTTCAATACCGTGATCGAGGCTATTGCGTACCAGGTGGGTCAGCGGGTCGATAATGCGTTCTATCAGGCTCTTGTCGAGTTCAGTAGAACTGCCCACCAGCGTCAGTTCTACCTGCTTGCCGAGTTTTCCCGCCAGATCACGCACCAGCCGGGGATAACGGCTAAAGACATATTCCATCGGCATCATGCGAATCGACATCACTGATTCCTGCAAATCACGAGCGTTACGTTGTAACTGCCCCATGCTGGTAATCAAATCACCATGATTAACCGGGTCCAGTTCGCTGGAACGCTGGGCAAGCATGGACTGGGTGATGACCAGCTCGCCGACGAGGTTAATTAATTGATCAACCTTTTCTACCGCTACACGGATGCTGGTGGATTCACTGCTGCGCGTCGTTTTTTCCCGCTCCACGCGACCGGTTGGCGCTTGTTCAGCTGCCAGTTTAAGCACTGGTGGGGGGGATATTTTGGGCGAGACTTCTACTGTTTCAAAGGTAATCTGATCGGCTTCAATCACAAAACAGAGTACCGCTGTGATGTCATCTTCGGCGATGTCGCCCGTTAATATTGCCGAGAGAGAATCCGCCCCTTTCACCACGTCGGTTAACGTTGTCAGATGCCCCAGCTCTTCTTCCAGCAGGTCGACTTCCCCGGCCTTCAGGCGCGAAAGGATAATTCGTCGCGGCGACTGATTGCGGCTCTGCTCATCTTGCGGTTCACTTTTGGCAACCACACTTAATCGGGTCACTGCGGATGGCGTTTCGCCTTTCGCTTCTAATGCCAGTTGACGCAAGGCCTGGCAGATATAATCGAAGCTGGCGGCATCCGGCTCTTGCGACTGTTTATAAGCGTCGAGCTGTTCTTGCATGATGTCCTTCGTTTCCAAAAACAGATTGATAATGTCGGTGTTGAGTTGCATCTCACCTCGTCTGGCTTCGTCGAGCAGGTTTTCCATCAGATGCGTGGTTTCCTGCAAAACGCTGAAGCCAAAGGTTCCTGCCCCTCCTTTGATCGAGTGGGCAGCCCGAAAGATGGCATTCAATTGTTCGGCATCTGGCGCTTCCGGCTGCAAAACCAGCAGATGCTGCTCCATATCAGCCAACAGTTCGTCCGCTTCATCAAAAAATGTCTGATAAAAATCGCTTATATCCATGCTCACGCTGTCACCTCGGTTCGGCTGATGGCATTGTGGGAACACTGACCTGTGGTGCAACCTCAGGTTTTTCCAGGGCGCTTACTGGCTCATTCTGGCTTTCGGCGTTTTCATGCAAAATGGCCTGTTCGGCTTGTTTGTTCAGTACCAGCAGGCTGATGCGACGGTTGACGGCATCATCAGGTCCGCGATCGCTTAAGCGCATCGTTGCCGCCATGCCGACGACACGTAACACTTTGCCGCTATCCAACCCGCCGACCATCAGTTCGCGGCGGGATGCATTGGCCCGATCGGCAGAAAGCTCCCAGTTGCTGTAACCTTTCTCACCGCTGGCGTAGGGAAAATCATCGGTATGACCTGAAAGGCTAATACGGTTGGGAATACCGTTCAGTACAGGCGCGATGGCGCGCAGAATGTCGCGCATATAGGGTTCCACATCGGCACTGCCGGTTCTGAACATCGGGCGATTCTGGCTATCGATGATCTGAATACGTAGACCTTCCTGGACCAGATCGATTTTGAGATGTGGACGTAACGCCCGCAGTTTCGGATCGGACTCTATCAACTGGTCGAGATCGCCACGCAATTTCCGCAATCGACTTTGCTCCATGCGTTTTTTCAGCTCTTCGATGTTCGGCTGCTTATTCACTTCCCCCTGGCTTTGGGTGTAATCATCACCCCCACCGGGAATTGGGCTTTCACTATTAGAAATGCGATCGCCGCCCGTAACCGCAGTCGCCAGTGGAGTCCGGAAGTACTCCGCAATCTGAATCAGCTCTTTTGGGCTGGAGATGGAGATTAGCCACATCACCAGAAAAAAGGCCATCATCGCGGTCATAAAGTCGGCATAAGCAATCTTCCACGATCCATGTGCTGCCCCGTGGCTTTTGGCTTTGCGTCGTTTGACGACAATAATCGGATGCGCTTGATTCTTCATGCTTCCTCGGTTGTCGTCTGTTGTTGCGGATTTTTCACCGCACGCACATGCTCTTCCAGTTCAATAAACGACGGACGTTCGCTGGAATAGAGCGTTTTGCGACCAAACTCAACGGCGATAGGCGGTGCGTAACCGTTCAGATTAGATAGCAGTGTGACTTTGACGCAGTGCATCATTTTGCTGGTTTCGGCGCTTTTCTGACGTAAAACACTCGCTAATGGGGAAATAAATCCGTAAGCCAATAAAATGCCGAGGAAAGTCCCCACCATCGCATGTGCGATAAGCGCCCCCAGCTCGGCGGCAGGACGATCGGCTGAACCTAACGCGTGAACGACCCCCATCACAGCCGCGACAATACCAAACGCCGGAAGTGAGTCCCCGACCAGCGCCAGACTGTTCGCCGGGACTTCTGCTTCGCTTTCGTGCGTCTCAATCTCTTCATCCATCAGGGCTTCGATTTCGAAGGTGTTCATGTGACCGCTGATAATCAGACGCAGATAATCGACGATAAAATCAAGCATGACGCTATCCGCAAGGATGCGTGGGTAGCTGGCGAAGATCTCGCTCTCACGGGGATTTTCAATATCACGTTCCAGCGAAAACATCCCCATCTGCCGCGATTTCGCCATCAACCGATAAAGCAGAGCCAGCAGATCCATATACATTGCTTTGGTGTATTTGGAGCGACGAAACAGCAACGGCAGCGCCTTCAGCGTGCCTTTAATCGCTTTGCCATTATTGCCGACGATAAACGACCCAATCCCTGCACCGGCAATAATCACCAGTTCAGCGGGTTGATAGAGTGCTCCAAGGCTTCCACCGGTCATCAAATAACCGCCGAAAACTGTACCGAGAACAACCAGGTAACCTAATAAGATAAGCACGACATCATCCTTCCACTGTTGACCATGACAGGATGTTCAGTCGTCAGGCGTTAACGCGCGATTGGGGCAAAAAAAAGCAGCGGTACGTCGTTACCGCTGCTGGAATGTTGCGCCACACCGTATAAGTTAAACAGCCTGTACTCTCTGTTCATCCAGCAGTTGTGGGATAATATCGGCAGGATTCTGGGAAAGTTTACGTCTTTTTACTGCCCGGGATGGCGGTTGACATAAGCTGCAGGCAAAGCTGCCAACAGGCTGATGAGCGTGGGTAATAAAATTGCCGCCGCAGCAGTTGCAGCTGGAAAGTTGCAGTAATCCACTTTCAACAAACCGCACCAATGTCCAGGCACGGGTTAATGCCAGCAGCGGTCCTTCTTCTGCTTGCGGGCACTGTTCAAGGTATAAACGGTAGGCTTTGATCACCGCATCGACGCCATTACACAAACCGGTTTTCAGTAAAAACTGCCATGCATTACAGAACATCGAAGCATGAACGTTTTGTTCCCAGGTCATAAACCAGTCGGTTGAGAATGGCAGCATGCCTTTCGGCGGTGGGCTTCCGCGCAGTTCTTTATAAAGTTTTATCAGGCGTCCGCGACTTAACTGTGTTTCGCTTTCCAGCATCTGCAAACGAGCGCCCAGGGTGATCAATTCCATTGCCAGCTGAATATCCCGCGCTTCCTGAACAATGCTTTTTTCACTCATGATCAGGCCCTTTTCTTGCGCAGCGCTTCTTCAGGCTGATTAACATCATTCAGCAAGCGTGTTGAGAGCATGATGCCGGTATGAATTTGCTGGAGATCGTCAACGCGGGAATCTTGCGTCAACTGAGTAATCGTCTGGTGGCTGTCAAAACGGAAGTGACAAACCAGCTGATTGGTTTCTGCCAGCTTAACCATTTGCGGAAGAGTCAGTGCCGCTAATGTTGTCGCCATTTCTTCATTTATGCCGAGACGAAACATAGCGGACGCTTTGTCCTGAACAATCAGACGCTGTGCAAGTAGTAAATATGACAAGTTGATGTCATAAATGTGTTTCAGCAACTCGGAGGTATGCATTATTCCCACCCAGAATAACCAACTTTATTTTTATGCGGTTTCACCGCACCCCGTGATGTCGCCGGGAAGCCCCGGTAAAAAATAATTAGCATTAGAATAGTTGCGATAAGCTGCAATAAGCAGAGCCACCTTTTTGGTTTAATAAGTCCTTACAAATAGAAGGGGGGTCTTTACACTTATCTAAGATTTTTCCTAAATCGACGCAACTGTACTCGTCACTACACGCACATACAACGGAGGGGGGCTGCGATTTTCAATAATGTGTGATGCAGATCACACAAAACACTCAATTACTTAACATAAATGTATAAGTCATACTTTTGTTTTGGGTGTATTTCAATCTGTTAAAAAGTTTTTCGCTACGCTAGCAAGCAAAAATGAAACAGGAATAATCGAAATGGGATGTTGCGCACAGTTAAAATAACTCACCGTAAATAATCATCTGCTATAAATAATCACTTTTATGCAATACCAGATAAGCTATTTTTAAACAGACACTTACCGCACAACAAACTAATTAAATACAAAGAAAGGCAACAATCAACTCAATGTTAATAAAATGTTTTGCATATATTAACCACTTGTTTAATGCGGGGAATCAGTACATTATTTTCTTATAATTACAGTTGAAATCATATGATCACCGAGAGTGATTGATTAATTGTCTTTACTAATAATCAGACTAATATTTACCTGTTTGACTGAGTTGGGATTGCGTCGTTTCTCCATTAGGAGTAAAGCTTTAATGTCACCTGAAGTTCACAGAATAAGGAACAGGTTATGAGCTATAGCAATATTCTTGTCGCCGTTGCGGTTACACCGGAAAGTCTGCAACTGCTGGCAAAAGCGGTATCTATCGCCAGGCCAGTAAAGGGACACATCAGTTTAATTACTCTCGCTTCCGACCCGGAAATGTACAATCAATTAGCTGCGCCGATGCTTGAAGATTTACGCAGCGTGATGCAGGAAGAAACACAAAGCTTTCTTGATAAGTTAATTCAGGATGCGGGGTATCCCGTTGACGAGACGTTTATTGCCTACGGTGAGTTAAGCGAACATATTCTGGAAGTTTGTCGCAAATATCATTTCGATTTGGTGATTTGCGGTAATCACAATCACAGTTTCTTTTCGCGAGCATCCTGCTCGGCGAAAAGAGTTATTGCCTCTAGTGAGGTCGATGTGCTGTTAGTTCCACTTACGGGAGATTAACCGCTCCTACGCAAGCTTTGGAAAGGTAGCAACTTTATCGCGCTGCTGGCTTTCCGCGCTTCGCGGAACTATCTGCTTTAGGTCGCTAATGAAGCACTCCTGCCAGTGGTTAATATCGTTTTTCACGATAACGTCCAGCATCTCTGCATGACGGGAAATACGTTCCGCCAGCGACATAGTCAATGCACGATCCAGCGCAGCTGCAACTTCGTCACGATCGTAGGGGTTAACAATTAACGCCGACGTTAACTCGTTTGCCGCTCCCGCAAATTGCGAAAGAACAAGAACGCCCGGGTTGGCTGGGTCCTGAGCGGCAACATACTCTTTTGCTACCAAGTTCATCCCGTCACGCAGTGGCGTCACTAAGCCCACGTCAGAGTAGCGGAATATTTTCATCAGTAATTTACGGTCAAAATGCTGATTCAAATAATAAAGCGGCGTCCAGCCTAATTGCCCGTATTTACCATTAATTCGTCCAGCTTCATTTTCGAGCTGATGACGAATATCCTGATAGGCTTGCACATCACCACGCGACGTTGGTGCAATCTGGGTATAACGAATTTTACCATGATGCTGCGGATATTTTTCCAGCAACGCTTCATAGGCGAGAAAACGCTCCGGCAAACCTTTGGAATAATCCAGCCGTTCGACAGAAAAGATATTTTGTACGTTTTTCAGTTCCGCTTTAAGTTGCGCCAGTTTTGGCGGCAGTGGTCCGGCAGCCTGTTTCGCTATTTCATTCGGTTCAATGCCGATCGGGTAAACTTCCGTTCGAAACGCTTTGCCCCACGCCGTATGGCTTTTTGCGCTACGCGTCGTGACGCGGGTCAGGTTAGAAAGGCAATCCAGGAACGCCAGACGATCGTTTTCTGTCTGGAAACCCAGCAAATCATAATCACAAAGCTGTTCAAGCAAGGTGTCATATGTCGGCAGCGCGTTGAAGATTTCCGGTGTCGGGAAAGGAATATGCAGAAAGAAACCAATGCGATTATTCACTCCCCGTTTGCGTAATTCATGCGCAAATGGCAACAGGTGATAATCGTGGATCCAGATAATGTCATCGTCTTGCAACAGCGGCAGTAATTTATCTGCCAGCAACGCATTTACGCGTAGATAGCCGTCCCAGGCAGGACGCTGAAATTGCACCAGATCGAGCCGATAATGAAAAGCAGGCCAGAGAACGGCATTGGAGAATTGGTTGTAGTATTCGTCAAGGTCCTGTTCGCTGAGGTTAAAAGAGGCCCACGTAATGTTACCCTTTTTCACCTTTTTTAGCGGCTGATCCTCATTCCCTGTTTCGCCACTCCAGCCAAACCACAGTCCACCTGCGGCTTTCAGTGCCCCCAGAATGCCAACGGCAAGGCCACCGGCACTGGCGGCGTGCTCATCTGGTGGTGCAATCCGGTTAGATACTACGACTAAACGACTCATAGTCATCACTCCTGTTATTTTCTCTTTTTTGTTGTAATGCGGTGGTTATCATTTCAAGCCAGCTCCAGACATCCGGTACGCCCGCCAGTCGCCATGATGCCTGAGTTGCGCCTGTGCCAATTTTTACTGACATTCCGCCCAGCCGGTTAACGACAGCGAAGCCAGATTCATCGGTTAAATCATCGCCCAGAAATACCGGCGTTCGCCCGATAAAGGGAGCTTCCTGCATAAAGGCAGCAATCGCCTCACCTTTACTGGTGCCTCGCGGTTTGATCTCGACAACACACTTTCCCTGCTGTAACGCCATTTGTGGCCAGATCTGAGTAATACGTTGCGCTAATGTCATTAATGCGTCTTCATGCTGCGGAGCCTGACGATAATGCAGCGCAAAGGCCATCCCTTTCGTCTCCAGCTCCGCACCGGGAAACTGGGCGATAGCCGTATGCAGTTGCACGCTAATATCACGTGCAATCGCATCCGGCAGATGAACGATATGCGTTTTACCATTGATGTCACGGCGCTCCGCCCCATGCACGCCCGCTAATGGGAAGCGATAAGGTTTTGCCAGTGCGTCAAGCTCCACCATTGAGCGCCCTGATATCAATGCCAATGCACCATCACTTGCGGTTGCCAGTAGCTGAAGTCCTTGCAGAATATTGTCAGGCACGACGACCTGATCGGGATGCGGTTTGATTTCCGCCAGCGTTCCATCGAGATCAAAAAACCAGGCATATTTCGCGGATAGTTCAGGGGTTTCGGTTAACGGTTCTGTCACCCGGTTCTCCTCCTTCTCTTTTCTTATTGTGTTGCGCAGAACGCGCTTTACAGACATGTAAGTATAGACAGTGTGACGGGGGTCGCCATTTGTAACGAAGAACAGCCAACCGTTGTGGCGGCTGGCTGTGGTGGGAAAAAACGTTAAATTGTTGTGGAAAAAAGCATCAGACAGTGCGTTTCGCTTTTTGCTTGTAACGGTCGAAGATCACCGCTGCCAGCAGGATTAAGCCGCGAACCACGTATTGCGCGAAAGGAGAAATATTAAGCAGGTTCATGGCGTTTTCCACGGTGCCTAAAATTAAGATACCCGCCACCACATATGAGATTTTTCCGATGCCACCTTTCAGAGAAACGCCACCTAAAACGCAGGCGGAGATAACAATCAGCTCATAACCAATCGACGTCATTGGCTGCCCACTGGTCATACGTGAAGCGAGAATAATTCCGGCTATCGCTGATACCAGGCCAGAGAGAACAAAGATAATAATTTTGGTGCGAACAACCGGTACACCCGCCAGACGCGCGGCCTCTTCGTTCCCGCCAATCGCCAGGGTATTACGACCAAAGGTGGTTTTATTCAGCAGCAAACCAAAGATAATCAGACACGCGACGGTGAGCCAGATTGGCGCAGGCAGACCGAACCAGTTGGCGTAACCAAGGGCAAAGAAGCTTTCATCTTCGATACCGACCGCTTTACCGTCTGAAATGATGTACGCCAGACCTCGAACAATCTGCATCGTTGCCAGTGTCGTGATCAGAGCATTTATTTTCAGTTTGGCGATAACAAAGCCATTGACCAGGCCACAGAGAACGCCCAGCAACAAACCCGCTGCCACGCCAATCCACAGGCTTTCAGTCAGGTTGATAACCACCGCCGTGGTGACACCCGCACAGGCAATTACGGAGGCGACAGAAAGGTCAAAGTCACCGGAAGCAAGGCAGAACAACATGCCACACGCCACCATCCCCGACATGGAAATTGCCAGGCCCAACCCTTTCATATTAATGAAGGTGGCAAAATTTGGGACAAAAATGGCACAGGCGATAAAAAGGACCGCAAACACCACCAGCATGCCGTACTGATCCCAGATACGCCCAAAGCTGAATGACGACTTAGGTGCGCCAGAACCCGATGTAGAAACAGAAGACATCATACTCTCCTTACTCAGGCAACTGCCTGGCTGACTTTAGGCATCGCAAGGCTCAGTGCCTGACGCTCATCTGCCTGCTCGTGTAACAATTCACCGGCGATTTCGCCTTCCCGCATCACCACAATTCGGTCGGCAACGCCGAGGACTTCAGGTAAGTCGCTGGAGGCAAACAGCACCGCCACACCCTGCGCCGCCAGCGCATAAATCACGTTATATATTTCGTGCTTAGCACCAACATCAATGCCGCGCGTAGGTTCATCCAGCAAAATGACCTTCATCTCTTCCGATAACCAGCGGCCCAGAATGGCTTTTTGCTGATTTCCACCTGAGAGATTCATAATCAGTTGCTCAGCGCCCGGCGTTTTGATGTTGAGCGAACGAATGTGGTGATCGGCATTGTTTTCTTCCCAACCGTTGTTGATTACACAACCGCCGAGCACATGTTTGCGTCTGGCACTGATGTTGATATTGTCGCGAACGGAGTGCACAGGAATAATGCCTTCCGCTTTGCGATCTTCCGGGCAGAGCATCATGCCTGCGGTAATAGCGTGGCTCGGTTTACGAATATCGATCGGCTGTTGGTCGATATAAACCTGACCGGCGGTGATTTGCGTACCGCCAAACATGCCTTTCATTAATTCGCTACGCCCTGCCCCGACCAGACCAAACAGACCGACAATTTCTCCACTGCGAACCGCCAGACTTATTGGCGTACGCACGCCTGGTGCTTTCACAGCATCAAGACGCAGGCGCTCCTCGCCATAACTACGCGGTTGCCAGCCGTAGATATCGCCGATGTCGCGCCCGACCATCGCCTGCACCAGGGCGTCGTGGTCAACCTGCTGCATATCAGTAAAGGTTTTGACATAACGCCCATCTTTAAAGACGGTGATGGCATCGCTGAGGGCAAATATTTCTTCCATACGGTGAGAAACGTATAAGATCACCCGCCCCTCTTTTCGCAGTTCACGAATAACGCGGAAAAGATTGTCGATTTCACGGGCAGAGAGGGAGCTGGTTGGCTCATCAAAGGCGATAATTTTGGCGTTACGCGCCAGCGCTTTGGCGATTTCAACCATCTGCCACTGACCAATGGAGAGATATTTCAGCGGCGTGTCCGGGTCAATATCCATACCAAGATGTTTAAGTTGTAAACCCGCCTCATAATTCAGCAATGAGCGATTCACAATGCCGCCTTTATGCGGCAGCTGGCCGAGATAGATGTTTTCCGCGACGGTCATTTCCGGCACGAGATGCAGTTCCTGGTAAATAATCGCCACACCCGCGTTAAGTGCTGCGGTCGTGTCGGAAAAGGACATTTCCTGCCCATTAATCACTACAGAACCCGTGGTTGGCGCATAGTTGCCGCTGAGGATTTTTAAGAGAGTTGATTTTCCTGCGCCATTTTCACCCATCAACGCATGAACCTGACCGGCATAGCAATCAAAACTAATATCCGTCAGCGCCTTAACGCCGGGAAACGTTTTACCGATGCCGCGAAATGAGAGATACGGGGTAGACTGTTGCATAACGTCTCCGTGAATCACTGGTCGTTCACACCCCCTCTGCATCATGCAGAGGGGAATTTTTCCGGCAAATTACTTACCGCCTAAACCTTTTTTCTCCAGTTCTTCTTTAAAGTTGTCACGCGTGATCAATACCACGTCGGTAACTTCGGTAAATTTTGGCGGTTCAACGTCTTTTGCTACCCAGTTGTAAAGCATTTCGCTGGATTTATAGCCATGTACGTCCGGGCTTGGCAGCAGGGAACCGTAGAAGCCGGTTGCCTGTGCCTTAGACAGTTCGCTCACCGCATCCACACCGTTAATACCGATACCGATGATATCGGCCGCTTTAAAGCCCTGACCTTCCGTCGCGCGTACGCCGCCAAGTACGGTGCTGTCGTTCATACCGACGATCAGCCAATGTTTAACTTCCGGATGTTGAACCAGCATTGAGTTGGCAGCGTCAAATGCCCCCGGGATGTCGTTAGATTTGGTAGGTACCTGATAAATTTGTTTTTCCGGGAATCCTGCAGCTTTCAGCGCATCCATAGAACCCGTTGTACGGCGACGTGCCGTATCCAGTTCGTTGGCGGTAATCGCCATCACCGCGCTTTCTTTGACATCCCAGCCACGTTTCTGCATCTCTTTATACAGTTCCTGACCCTGACGTTCGCCAATTTTAGTCGCCGCCATCATCACCAGCGGAACGGTATCCATTGGCTTACCTTTGGCGTTAACAAACTGGTCATCCACGGCAATGACTTTCATATCGTAGCCACGCGCTTTCGCGACGATGGCAGAGCCGAGTTTGGGGTCCGGAGTACAAATAACGAAACCTTTTGCGCCACTGGCAGCCAGGCTGTCGATCGCGTTCAATGTTTTTTCGCCATCCGGCACGGCAATCTTAATAACCTCAAACCCTAAATCCTTCCCGGCTTTATCGGCAAACTTCCATTCGGTCTGAAACCACGGCTCTTCCGGTTGCTTCACCAGGAAACCGAGCTTCAGGTTCTCCGCCATAGCGGATTGTGACATAACGGCTGCCAGACCAATGGCTGCCAGGGCTTTAGTAAATTTGTGCATGGTTCTCTCCAGCTTTAGTGTCGTTTTGTGTAGGGCAAAAACGAATGACATTCGTTAAATTAATCGGAAAACAAAGCATTACCTTTTAACTAAAAGATAAGTGACTGTGTTGACATAGTTTTAGCGAGAAATTAATTCTCCATAGGAGAGCAATATCACATCGCAGAATTACAGTGAGAACGTGCATAAATTTAGCGGGAAAAGACATAAGGGAAAGTCAATTTGTCAGACAAATTGTCGAATGCACAGCAGATTAATCCATAAGATTAGCCTGGAAATCCTTGTTGTCTTTGGTACCCATGCGGGATGTCTTCTTTTTAACCAGTCAATAGGCCGCATTACCTGGCGTTGAGTTTTTGAAATGGTGTAATAACCACAACTCAAAGATGTGGAAAATGCGCGTCATTCATTTCGCCATTAATTATCACTGTGCTCATTAATTAACAGAACACGTATAATGAGAGCCATCTCGCAAAAATGAAAAAACGTTTTATAAAATCATCATTTCATCATGAATCAAAATTAATCGATTAATATCAACAAGATACAAAAATCACTATCATTAAAATTCATTGCAGTCACATTGATTTCATCAATGAAATGTAAAAATATATAAACTTGATGATTTAAGCATTTTCTTATACCCGTTCAGACGTTATTCTTATTTCAGATCATCGTCAGAATTGACTCCACGATCACATTTCGGACCGGCAGAAAGGAATTATTCTGCAAACAGTAATTATGGTGTTTTGATTTATCTTGCACCTCTCCACTTCTGGATATAAGGATATTAGGTATGGCAACCGCTGGAATGCTTCTCAAACTCAACTCTCAAATGAACCGCGAGTTTTACGCATCCAATCTCTACCTTCACCTGAGTAACTGGTGTTCTGAACAGAGTCTGAACGGCACCGCCACTTTCCTTCGCGCCCAGGCACAGAGTAATGTGACCCAAATGATGCGCATGTTTAACTTTATGAAGAGTGTCGGCGCTACCCCCATCGTTAAAGCCATTGATGTTCCCGGTGAAAAACTGAACTCTCTGGAAGAACTGTTCCAAAAAACGATGGAAGAATACGAGCAACGTTCAAGCACGCTGGCGCAGTTAGCCGATGAAGCGAAAGAACTGAATGATGATTCAACCGTCAATTTCCTGCGCGATCTGGAAAAAGAACAGCAGCATGATGGCCTGTTGCTGCAAACCATTCTTGATGAAGTGCGTAGTGCGAAACTTGCGGGTATGTGCCCTGTGCAGACCGATCAACATGTTCTGAATGTCGTGTCGCATCAGCTGCATTGATCATACATCGGCGCTAATGCATTGCGCCGATGAAGTTTTTGAGAAACCGCTGCCTCATCTTTTTGAAGCAGCGGTTTTTTTAATGGGATTCGCCCTGTGGGGTAAACTTGAGTTCAATCAGCGCGATGGCTTTTTGGATTGCCCGCATGGTGACCGGGTCTGCGGCGGCGGGATGGTTAGTAAAGTCGATATTCTTCAGCTGGCTGGACATTTTTTCACGAACTTCAACGGGCGCGATTACATCGAGAACATCCAGAATTTGTTTGATAACCAACTGGCAAGCAACCACATCAGAAACCAGTTCCTGATCGGCATTCAGCGGCTGGGACATCGTAAACTCCTGATAGCATTTTGAAAGCCGTTATAGTAGCGGCTTCACATCTTCAGCGATAGTCACATCCACCGTCATCAGGACACAAAAAAACCTGCCGGAGCAGGTTTTTTGTTATCGGAACATATTGCCTGGCGGTACGTCTTTGAACGTCTTGCAATAGTTATTGAACATACTTTTCAGGATTTTGCGCAGTTTCATCGCGGCACTCCGACCATTTGTTATACAGGTGTTATTGTCTTTGCGCTTATAATATGACAATCATCACAAAAATCAATCTTTATGTGATGCAAATCACATAAATACCCCTTTGATGTTATAAAAATGATAATCAAAAAGCAGCTACCCCATTTCTGACACCTACAGATGGCAAGAAATAGCGCCTGCCAGGCGTCTTTTCCGGCCATTGTCGCAGCGCTGTAACGCGTAAAATAGTGCTTTCTTTTACTCTTCTGGCTGGACCATGAGACTTCTGATTCTGACTCTTTCATTAATAACGCTGGCGGGATGTACGGTTACTCGCCAGGCCCATGTGAGCGAAGTTGACGCGGCAACAGGTATTGTACGGTTGGTTTATGACCAGGCTTTTTTGCAGCATGCCCATACCGATCGTTATGTCAGTCGCGGGATCGCCGATCGCGCATGCCAGCAGGAAGGCTATACCCACGCGATCCCCTTTGGTCAGCCAGTAGGCAACTGTAGCCTTTTTGCGGGTTCCTTATGTTTGAATACGGAATTCACTTTGTCATATCAGTGCCATCATTCCGCCTTCCCTGTCTTTCTCTAAATATTTTAATCAGCGAGGGGATCTTCGCTGATTAAAGAAATAGCGGTAATGCGTTTTATTCCCATTCGTATTTTTAATAAATGAAGTTTATATTTTACCTTTTGCAAATAATAAAATAACAAATTATAGTGACGCCACAGCAACAAATATAATCTTTGTGGAGCACTATCATGCTGAAACCAGAAATGATTGAAAAACTTAATGAGCAGATGAACCTGGAACTGTACTCTTCACTGCTTTATCAGCAAATGAGCGCCTGGTGCAGCTATCATACCTTCGAAGGTGCTGCCGCGTTCCTGCGCCGTCACGCCCAGGAAGAGATGACGCATATGCAGCGTCTGTTTGATTATCTGACTGATACCGGCAATTTACCGCGTATTAATACCGTTGAATCTCCGTTTGCTGAATATTCCTCACTTGATGAATTATTCCAGGAAACCTATAAACACGAACAATTAATCACCCAGAAAATTAACGAACTGGCTCATGCTGCAATGACCAATCAGGACTACCCAACATTTAATTTCCTGCAATGGTATGTTTCTGAGCAGCATGAAGAAGAGAAACTGTTCAAATCGATTATTGATAAATTAAGCCTGGCAGGCAAAAGCGGCGAAGGTCTGTATTTTATCGACAAAGAACTCTCTACCCTCGACACACAAAACTAATGCTCTCAGGCGGCAGGTTTTCTGCCGCCGTTTCAAATCAGTGACGGCAAATCTTACTCTGATCGGTCGAAAAACCGTCTTCCGAAGGTATAAATTTGCCTTTTGCTGCCAGAAACGCTACCAGCTCTCCCGCTGTCATCCCTTCTGCCGAGCAAGTGTGAAAACGTGCCTGTTCACCAAAACGCGCTTTAATCGCAGCTTCCAGACTGGCATGCGTATATTGCTCACCTGATTCAATCATCATATTTAACACTTCATGACCGTGAATAGAGTCCATCGTTCCTCCTCGAAAAAAGGCTAGCGTAGCGATTGCCGCTTACCAAGACTTTGCGCCAGCGCAGGACTGAACGCATTTTATTGTACATTTATATTTACACCATATGTAACGCCGGTTTGACGAACCAGCCGTTATGCCTTAACCTGCGCCGCAGATATCACTCATAAAGATCGTCAGGACAGAAGAAAGCGTGAAAAACAGAACTCTGGGAAGTGTTTTTATCGTGGCGGGAACCACAATTGGCGCAGGCATGCTGGCAATGCCGCTGGCTGCGGCAGGTGTTGGTTTTAGCGTCACGTTAATCTTGTTGATTGGGCTTTGGGCGTTGATGTGCTACACGGCGCTATTACTGCTGGAGGTGTACCAGCATGTCCCGGCAGATACCGGCCTTGGCACGCTGGCAAAACGCTATCTGGGACGCTACGGTCAGTGGCTGACGGGCTTCAGTATGATGTTCTTAATGTATGCTCTAACTGCGGCATACATCAGCGGTGCCGGTGAATTGTTGGCCTCCAGCATCAGCGACTGGACAGGTATTTCAATGTCGGCAACCGCTGGCGTGCTGTTGTTCACTTTTGTTGCCGGTGGCGTGGTTTGTGTCGGGACATCGCTGGTCGATTTGTTTAACCGTTTTCTGTTCAGCGCCAAAATTATTTTTCTGGTGGTGATGCTGGTACTGCTGCTTCCGCATATTCACAAGGTGAATCTTTTAACCCTGCCGTTGCAACAGGGGCTGGCACTATCTGCAATCCCGGTGATTTTTACATCGTTTGGTTTTCACGGTAGCGTGCCGAGTATTGTCAGCTATATGGATGGCAACATTCGTAAGCTACGCTGGGTGTTTATAATCGGTAGTGCGATCCCCCTGGTGGCATATATTTTCTGGCAGGTGGCGACGCTTGGCAGCATTGATTCAACAACCTTTATGGGATTGCTGGCTAATCATGCCGGGTTAAACGGGCTGTTACAGGCGTTACGCGAAATGGTGGCCTCTCCGCATGTTGAGCTGGCGGTGCATTTATTTGCTGATTTAGCCCTCGCCACGTCATTTCTCGGCGTTGCGTTAGGTTTATTTGATTATCTGGCAGATTTGTTTCAGCGTTCAAATACCGTTGGTGGACGATTGCAAACTGGTGCAATTACCTTTCTGCCGCCGTTGGCGTTTGCACTGTTTTATCCACGAGGATTTGTGATGGCGCTGGGTTACGCCGGTGTGGCGCTGGCGGTACTGGCATTGATTATCCCTTCGCTGTTGACCTGGCAAAGCAGAAAGCACAATCCTCAAGCGGGTTACCGGGTCAAAGGTGGTCGTCCGGCGCTGGTGGTGGTGTTTCTCTGTGGTATTGCTGTGATTAGCGTGCAATTTTTGATTGCAGCAGGCTTGTTACCAGAAGTGGGGTGATCAGATAGCCTCAAATTCCTTATTGGGTGCCAGAATTAACGCTGACACCCAATTTGATCTCTTAATGCAGGCAGCACTGCTTAAATTTCTTACCACTACCGCACGGGCAAGGATCATTACGCCCCGGTTTCTCTTCTGCTTTGATCGGTTGCTGAACAGCTTTTTCCTGCGGATGCGCCATCCAGTACGCATGTAGATCAAGCGCCGCCAGTCGAATGGCATCTACGCTCTCTTCAAACGCTTCTGGCGACATCTTCTCTACCCGCTCGAAGTTTTCCTCAGTACCGTGCAGCGCAATCGCCTCCAGCGCTGGTTTTAACGAATCGGGTAACGTTGACCAGTCAGAAAGCGCCACGCCCCGCATATAGCCAAAGCACCACTCCTCAACAATCGTCAGCTCGCTGCCATCGACTTCTCGCAAGCCGAATAACGGCTCAAACTGCTCCGGGAATTCGTTCAGACGCTCTGCGGTATCAGCCATATGCTGAAAAGCCAGGTTCATAAAGCGCGTCATCTCTTTCTCTGACGCCCAGCGTGGCACATAGTCAGCCCCACCCCACACGGCAACCAGCCACTGTGCCGGTTCAATCTCTTGCGGAGAACTCAACACCGCCGTCAATAAACCGTCCAGCTCCGCCACATCAAGAATGGCGTGGTCAGTGTTGTATTTGGTCAGAATATCGTCCAGCCATTCCAACTCACTTTCGTTTAACGGTCCCGTTTTCATACGCTTTTCCTTGTGGATCTCAACTCGCCAGCACCTATCTTACATGTCGGTCCGTAACAGAGATACTTTTTGAGTGGCTTTGCCGGTGATTAAAAATTAAGGAGGGTGTAACGACAAGTTGCAGGCACAAAAAAACCACCCGAAGGTGGTTTCACGACACTGCTTATTGCTTTGATTTTATTCTTATCTTTCCCATGGTACCCGGAGCGGGACTTGAACCCGCACAGCGCGAACGCCGAGGGATTTTAAATCACGCGTGTTATCTATAATAATCAGATATATACGCTTATTTTTCGCCATTAATTCATCAATTTTATATCAGGATAATCAACTGCTTATGATTATCAAAAATCCACAATGGCGAAAGTTTTTTAGAAAAAATATGCACGTATAAATCTCTAAATTGCCGGGCAACCATCATCTTTCACTCGATTGATAAAGAATGTCACTCTTCCCAAAACTTCAATCTCTTCCAGTGCAGAACCTTCTATCGCTTCACCATCATCGGAGATAAGCGCCCTACCCATAAGTTTTGCAAACTGTGTATGGCCATCACATAGGATCAGAAGCACGTCACCTTGTCTCTTTTCACTCACTGGTTCGATTACTGCAAAACCTATGTCCGTTTCAAGAATGTGGCTATCACCCCCAACCCGACAGAAAACTGTCGGGCATAGACTTCTTTCAACGTAGTCTATCGCCGGTGAAGGAAATCCCATCAGTGAACCATCCCCATGTTTCGCAGTATCCAGTAGTGATTGTCGGTTCCGTCAGTTGTCTTGTCCATGAAATCTGGTTGATATCGCTCTATCCAGGAGTTGGCATCGGCCCGTGTAAAGTGCCAGTTGAACTCCCGCAACTTCTCAATGAAGCTATCTGTGCTCAGGTAACGATAACCCTTCGGATTAAGTTTTATTGCCTCAACAAATGCAGTATGTATGTCTTTGTTACGTGGCATGATTAACCCCTTTTTGCTGTATATATATACAGTATAATGAAATCTTAGGGTCGATCAAGCGATCATCTGATGCTAAACTTCCGACCTCTAAGAATTCACTGATATTTATAATGTTAAAGCTATTCGCCAGGTACACATCAATAGGTGTTATCAACACACTCATTCACTGGGTAGTGTTCGCCATTTGCATATACGCATTTCATACGGGGCAGGCTCTCGGTAACTTTGCAGGATTCGTTGTAGCTGTGTCGTTCAGTTTCTTTGCTAATGCAAAATTCACCTTCAAGGCATCAACCACAACTATGCGCTACATGCTCTACGTCGGGTTCATGGGGACGCTGAGCGCAATTGTTGGCTGGGACTGCCGATAAATCAGGAATGGCACCCATCGTCACGCTAATCGTATTCTCTGCCATCAGCCTGATATGCGGATTTATATATTCAAAATTCATTGTCTTTAGGGATGCGAAATGAAAATTTCTTTAGTCGTTCCGGTCTTTAATGAAGAGGCCACGATACCTATATTTTATAAAACAGTACGCGAGTTTGAAGGCCTGAAAGACCACGAAGTTGAGATAGTCTTCATCAATGACGGAAGCAGCGATTCAACAGAATCAATCATCAATGCTCTTGCTGTATCTGATAAATTGGTGGTACCTCTGTCGTTCACCCGTAACTTTGGTAAAGAGCCAGCCCTATTTGCAGGGCTTGATAATGCTACCGGGGAAGCGGTCATTCCAATTGATGTTGATCTGCAAGACCCTATCGATGTCATCCCTCACCTCATTGAAAAATGGCAGGATGGCGCTGATATGGTTCTGGCTAAGAGAACAGACCGATCTACCGATGGAAGGCTAAAGCGCAAATCGGCTGAGTGGTTCTATAAGCTACACAACAAGATTAGCAACCCAAAAATCGAAGAGAACGTGGGTGATTTTCGCCTAATGTCGCGAGAAGTTGTTGAAAACATTAAATTGCTTCCTGAGCGAAATCTCTTCATGAAAGGCGTCTTGTCATGGGTTGGCGGTAAAATTGATGTTGTTGAGTATGCAAGAGCTGAGCGTGTTGCCGGAAACTCAAAATTTAATGGCTGGAAACTATGGAATCTGGCACTGGAAGGCATAACAAGCTTCTCAACTTTCCCATTGCGCATGTGGACATACATCGGACTTGCTGTCGCCAGCCTAGCATTCATTTATGGCGCGTGGATGATTTTAGATAAACTTCTGTTCGGCAATAGTGTTCCTGGATACCCGTCACTGTTGGTTTCCATACTTTTCCTTGGAGGCATTCAATTGATTGGGATTGGTGTCCTTGGTGAATACATTGGACGCATATACATAGAAACTAAAAAAAGGCCAAAGTACATACTAAAGAAAGGTGAAAATAGGAATGTTTAATTCTAAATATTTTTACATCCCATTATTTTTAATTGCGATATTTTTCTATCCAATAATATCAGCGGATGTTCTTTACAGGGATGACTTAGATAGATCATTGTTTTCTTTTGATGGATGGGGTGTTTTGGGTCGGCCTCTTTCTGATTTCCTAATGCATATATTCTCTTTGAACTTTAAAATGCTTCCTAATGCCGCACCTATGCCATTACTAACAGGAGTGATAGTTGCGGCTGCTGTAATTTGGTATGTTTCAGATAAATTATCTCAAGAAAATAATAAATTCGTTTTTTCTTTATTCTTGACATCTATTTTTGTAACTCCGTTTTTCATTCAGAACGCTGCATATCAGTTTGACTCGTTCACTATGGTATTGGCTACAGCGCTTTGTGTTTTGTCTTTTTTTATATATGACGAAAAAAGAAAAGTATCGCTAGTTTATTCAGTGATACTTCTCGTATCATCTCTTTGCCTGTATCAGCCTTGCGCCAACATATTTATAACATTAGTTGCAGGTAACTCAGTTTATAAATATGCAAAAATATCAAACATAAAATCTCTTTTAGTTTTTTTATCATCATATTTATTATACTTCATATTGATAAGTTATTTTTTCAAGATGAATTCAGGAAGGGCGTCATACATCGACCCATCCGATATTGTTAAATCTTTCATGTCATCCCTAGAAAAGGTATACTTTTATTTTGGCTTGGTAGGCAAGTTATATGAATTTATAGTGATTTTAGGTGCTGTATGTTTTTTGTTTTGCTATTTAGTGTCTATCATAAAGTCAAGAAGTGAAGGTGTGATAAATATTTTATTTATTATTTTATCTCCAGTTGCAATTTTACTTTCTATGACTGGTCCTGCATTTCTTCTAAGGGAAGGTATAACAGACGTTAGGGTATTGTCTGGTCTTTCTGCTTCTATAGCATTGTTTATTTATTCATTTTATAAGGCGTTTAATAAAAATACTTACACTACATTCGTATCTGTTATTTTGTTTTTCTCCTTATCTACTTCCTTTCTATTTTCGAATGCCATAAAAGAGCAAAGAAAGTATGAGGAGTTTGTTATTTCACTTGCAGCTAATGATCTATCTAAACTTGATTTCAAAGGATATGTTTACGCTTACGGAGACATATATGATTCGCGGATAACTGGGAAAATACTGTCTGCTAACAAATTTATTAGGCAGATATATAGCCCCGCGGTACCGTGGATATCTATTTCCATAATGCAACAGTACAACATAAAAAATGTTGCACTTTATAACAATGTAGTTAAAAGCAGAAAGTTGAGTATGGTTTGTGGTAGCAAATCAGAGCCATTGATTTCATCAAGATATTACTCAATATTCAAATACAAAGATGATATTGTAATATATTACGGAATAAACCCATGTAAATGATTATTTTTTGGTGCCGGAAAGAATAAAATCTAATCCGGCATCAAATTAAAATCATAAACAACAAGAAAAACTTAAGTCTATTGTTGCATTGCCTGTTATCAGATCTGTTATCTGCACATCAACAGGTGAACCTGACCTAAAGATCCTCCGGAAGAAAATTTTACCACCCGTAATGTAGCCATTTACCTCCAATAAATTAGTGTCATTCCTTATTGCGCTACTTAATATTGTAAATATAGAACCAATACAATCACCTTTAAACGAGCTTAAATATGACGGAATGGTTATAGCAAAAGCCCCGGAACCAACATTGCTGGTGATATTACAAGAAATAGTTAGTCTTCCTGATACGTTGCGCTGAGTCAATTCATGTCTATAGACTTGTGAAGTATAGGTGCATGGAGCATTTATTGTCGGGTTGAATCCAACAGACTGGGGGAAAACATAGAAACTTTGCAAATTACCACCTGAAACATAGTTGTTTATCGGGGTGGCTGACCCAGTGAAAACATACACACCATTATTCTCAATACCTGATGAGTCTGAAGTTATTGGTTCCTTTATGCTGTTTTCAGTTCCGCTTATTAAAAATACTTTACCATATTCATGACCATCATTTGGGTGGAAAAGAATTCTTGGACCTATCAAGTTATTATTGTATCCTGATATAATATAACCAACTCCACCATTTTCTAAACTGGCAGGCTGAGTTTCGTCAAGCTTATGTGGAGTGTCAGAATAGAAATTTATTATGTTGTTTGAACTTCCGCTAAGCTTTAATCCAATTAACATTACACGAGTGCTTCTATCTCCATCCAAACCCCATACATGCGTGTTTACTATGTCGTTCGCTCCGCTTGTAATTTCCATTCCTACAGGATAACCAACTACAGTTGTGTTAGAGTACATACTATCAGAAGTTCGGTGGAGTATCCCGCTGATAGCAGAATTCCCAAGTTGATCCTCTGGGGCTACGACTGATAAATTATTGAATTTCCATTCATATCCTTTCTCTATATTAACACCACCGTTTAACATATTGAAAATTCTTGCATTATTTATTACAGGGCCAACTCCATCAGTACCATAAATTCCAACAGCAGATATTGACGATTCGGGCTCAATATAAAGACTGTCAATAATTACTCTATTTCCTGTTTGTATAGCAGTTATACCATCATTATAAGGGGATCTCCACTTATCATCCTTAACTTCTATAACAACAGTATCAGTAAAGTCCTTGGGTACGATAGAACCGATATTATGCATTCTTGCTCCACTATTTAAAACAAGACGCGATGTTATACATGTTTTACCAATAAACAATACGGTTCTTTTATTTGTTGCTGACCAATCTAAAGCTTGCTGATTAGGAATGGTATCATCATCAATACCATTACATTTAGCGCCAAATGATCGGTTTGTAATGCAATCAGTCAATACATCTTCAACAATTCTTGTTGAAAAACCTGTTGGCCCAAATCCTATTAATCCTGCCCCTGTTGGTTTGGCCAGATCTGTTCTTAAAGAAGCATCTCCAATAGAAACCCACGCACCTTGTCCAGTGCCGCCAGTTGAATCTGGTGTTGATCCAGCAGGAACGTCCTTAGGTAATATGCCATCCCACCGATAGTATTCACCATTTCCATCAGGAAGTTTCCAGTGAAGCGCTTCATCTGCCCTTGTTAAATTTGCTCCATCCTGGAATGAGTCAATCAATGTCCATCCCATTGACGCCAGTTTTTCTTGATAATGTATCTCCATACCATGCCAAGTCAGGCGTGGATTACCAAAACGATCAGGCCATAACTCATTAGATTGATCATTAGAAAGATGATCGAAGTTCTGGGCGTTATCGTACAAATCTTTTGCAGCAGAAGACCCCAGCGGATTGCCAGTATTATAAGTCGTCATATTTGCCTCATAAACGAAAAAACCCGCCGTAGCGGGTAATATTGATGTTTGGATTAAGCTACATTGCCGGGGTAGGTGGCGTTATCGTACTGATAGAAAGTGTCGCGATACTCTTTTGCTGTTACCTGGCATGTTCCATCAGATTGCGGTGCTATCTCTGAAATTAATGCGCTATATCCAACACGGGATGACTCGCAGAAAATCAGACGAGGCGATTCAATGGATGGGTCGTTTAGCATGATGCTGCTGAACTTGGCTTGTTCTGTTACTGATAGAATATATTCATCTACCCTTGTAACTGCCAACAAATCCGAAGCAGAACCATCCTGATAGCGTATCAATGCGCGGGGATTGTTATATGTCCAGTCAAGTGGTTCTGATACTGTAATAGTCGTTACGCCACCACTTGTACTCATATCCTCAATCAACGTGCTTATGGTTTTGCTACCAGGAATATCATCTGTGAAGATTATCCTGTCGCCAACGTTATAACAGAGAGCATCCATTTCCGTTGTCGTGGTGTGAGTCAGACGTTGCTGACGGTACTTCATCAGGCGTCGCATACCTATCTGATAAGCGCGATCCTGATCAAGAACACCATCAAGCGTATAGTCCTCAATCTTTACCGGAGTTGGGTTATCTGATGTTCTGCACTGCACCGTCTCTTCAGCCCATGTAGTGCCGTTGATATATGTAACATCAACACCATCATAGTCATCTGCTGACGGAGCAACGAAAGCCGTCTGAAGCGGATCAGTCATCTCCTGTGGGCTGATTATTCCTGTCCACGTTTTCACGCCTTCCCTTGCTCCAGATGCCAGACCATCGGTAAGAAGGAAGTAACTTTTTCCTGCATTTGTCACCTTCTGAAGCATCTCCAGCGCAGAAACAGAATCCGTGGTGGCAAAGTCAAAAAATTCGCTGCCAGGAGTCCAGTAAGTAGTTTCTAGTGAGTCAATAGCTTCACGGTCCATCGCCAGACCCAACTCATTACCTATATGATACAGAGCACCAGAAATGCTCCTTGATACACCTGAATCATAAACTCGCGTAGCAACGACGTTTACTCGACGATCTGACTGAGCAGCAAGTTTACCGCCAGTTTCCACGGTAACCGCCATTGTGGTGACGCCAGTATACGATGCTGGCCGTGACAACAAACGCCCACGCAATGACTGCCAGTACATATTATCGCGGCTGTTATTCTGTCCCTGCTCGTTCGTGCGGCGAGCTCTCACCTCTACAAGTGCAGGCGTATCCAGCGTGATTCTTTCGGTGAATCCCAGTCCGTTGATGTTCTGGAGATTGTACGATCCTGTTTTGCTTATCCACCCGGCGCCTGAACTATATGGCCGGTACTGAATCTCCCACGTCACCTCACGGTTTTGCTTGTTACCTTTTTTGTTGTATCCACAAATTCCGTTTGGGAAGAAGAAGTTTACTTCGAACATATCAGCAATTTCATTTTCGGGGCATGCCAGAAAAGGTCCCATCCAACTATCATTTTCATTTAAACCGTTGGCTTCAAAATCAAGTACTGTACGCGGTGAAAATCCAGTCCATGACGGGTCAACGCTGCCATCAATAATCCGATCCAAAGTTACAGAGCTTCCATCTATATCAAGTATCTTATATTCGCTTCCGGCATGGGAAACAGATAGCCTGACATAACCTTCATGGATTCCAGTGAACGGAGTTCCAGTGGCGCTATCGTAAGCCAGAGTTATTGATGCGGTAATCACATCTTCGCCGACTGGCTCTGAATGAGGTATAAAGTCAGCAATGAATAGTTGGTAATCAATGCTGTTGTACCAGAGCGTTACAGCCATCCCAACATAAGGAGAAATTTCTTCAAGCGTGTCACTAGTAATTCTGCTGTAAGCGCCATCATTAGTTACCACATAGGAATCAGGAACAATTAACTCAACAATAGCACCAACAGTCCATGTATCTGGAAGGTCATTTGTTGTCTCATCTCCATCATCAGTGCTCAGCCCATTAAATGTTATTGTTGGTCCGGAAACGGTTAGCGAATCAGCAACAACATCTTCCGTGTCCGGCGCAGTTTGCGCCATATCAAGACCTGAACCAGACGCAGTTCCCCCAACCTCTGTGGAATTGAACCAGTTTTCTGATCGTTGGTCTCCACTAACGTTTTGCCCTGGTTGATACACTGTGTATTTAAACCCATCGCCAAGAGAGGCAATTGGAGTTGACCCTACACGAATATCGCCATCCCCAAATGAGAAACGCCCTCTCCCAAGAACAACGAACATTTCAACTGTCATTACAGTTGGATCATCAACTGAGAATCTTGTTACAGGCTGTACTGCATAGTCTGGATAAATACGGCTTCGACCAAATAACTCGCGTATCGGGTCTCCTAATTTTGCGTTGTTCGCTTTAGCTGGATTTACATCAAGAGGGTTTCCCGTTCCTGATGAATAACCGCCAAGGTCACCAACACCAGGGGCAAAGAAAAGAGCATACGCGACTGATGCAACTGATACAGCAACGGCAATCCAGGCAAGAGCAACCGCACCATATGGGACAGGATATATTCTGACATCGCTGTCTGATTTGATAGCAAACTCAAACCACGCCTGAGGTGGAATATTTTTTCCATCAACATCAATTGTGATCGGTTGCTTCATATCAGGCTTATAGCCTTCTACTTTTTTAATCATCCATTGGTGAATTGTGATGGCACCGTGTTCATGCGTTTCAAGCGGTTCACCAGGCAAGCGAGAGGGATAAATTCTGATTGTCACTTCCAGAACTCCACTTTGATAAAGCGACGTTTAAAACGCACAATGGGGAGAAATGTCACATTAATCCCTGGATTGCATTCAGCTACGTGAAGTTGACCATTTATCTCAACTACGACACCAACGTGAGTGACGGTTGAACCGGAATAACATGCAACTCCGGCACCAACACAAGGCTCGCACTTCTCAAGTGATCGCATCAGTTTGACAGCTTCTCGGTCAAGGCCACCGTCATCTTTAGTTACCCCTGAAAAATCTGGCCAGAGAGGTAATCCAAGGTCTTTCCGTACTTCATTGACGATGCCAAAACAGTCAAGCTCAGGGTAAACGCGCCCACCCTTCTGCCACACAACAGAAAGGTATTTGTCAGGATTGAACATAGTTTCTCCTTAACTCATGTAACGGAGGCCAGGGTAGTACGGAAGGGTGTAACGGTGGCGAGGCCATGCAGTATCGAGTACGTTCATATAGCCAGCCGTTATTTGCGCCTGTGTAGACGTCCATGAACCGCTCTTAATCGCCAGAGTGTATGGAACTGAAGCAGGTGCACTGAGGTCAGTAGAAACGTAGTTACGATAGGTTAAAGATGCCTCTGAGAGATTATCCAGCGCGTTACGAATCGCTGTTGAAGTAACTCCATCAATGTTATCGATAGCAAACTGTAAGTCCTGAGTTCCATCACTATTCCTGGCAGGAAGAGCAATATCAATAGCCGCAGCCTGGAATGTCGCAACATCACCATTTTCTGTGGTTGCGGTAATATCATCGAACCCCTTACATAAATAATAAACTTCACTACCGATGTTTATCTGGAGTGTTTCGATAATCACCTCTTCACCAGATGAGGCGTAAAGACGATTCAGAATTGTCACGGTCTGGGCCACTCCCTGTTGAGCGCAATATCAATAATGCTGCTGTTGATAATGTAATCCGGGAAATCAGCCCAACCAGGTGCAAGAACTGGCTGTTCCCATAATTCAAGGGTGGCTGTATATCGCCAGTAATTCCCCCCCTCAATGGTCGGCCCTTCATAAATATCGACGAACCGGCAAACGTACATGTCGATAGTGCCAAGAGGTGAGCGAAGAGGCATGTTGAACCAGTCAGCCCCATCTTTGATGGTATCCCTGAACCACGCCTCAAACAGTTGAGCCTCCGGATCTGTAAACAACCATGCCACTGAGGCCTGAGTTGGCGTTGAAGTGTACAGGCGGCGCTGCCTTGCCCTGCCAGATGTAAGTTCTGTTCTCAGTAATGGGCTAACAGGCTTTAACCCGAACCCTTCCTGTAACGGAATAGGCAGGTAATCATTCGGATAGTTAATGCTGGTAGTTTTAGCCATTAACCCGTTCTCCTGTTAGTGTTCCAGCGCATCATCGCTTTTGAAATGCTACCTTTTCCGCTCGCAAGGTCACTGGCTGCCTGTTGATAACCAAGCTTTGCCCCTTCTGTTGTTGCTTGTTTCATCATGGCAATCTGAGTGTCGGAAGGGTCACCATTCACATTCATATTTATAACAGGTGAGAAGCTGGCCCCCTGCGTGGACTGCTGATTCACCCTGTCGAGTGTTTCATCAAGCTTGGCAGAGGTCTGAGAAGTAACTACTCGCTCCCCTTTCTGAAGAAGCCAAGTCCCGGTTTCTGGAACGCTGTCGATACCATCGTGCGCCATGCCTGCAAGGGCCGAAGTACCAACGGCTGCTACAAGAGGTGCAGTTACCGCCGCCGCTGTTGCCATCGCTGCAGGAGCAAGCGCTGGACCAACGATAGGAATTGCCGCTGTAGATGCATAAGCGGCGATCTGAGCCTGTAAAGATGAAGCCTGTGCGTTTGCCAGCATTGATGCCGCTGCGCTTGCCTGAGTGGATTTACCTACCAGCAATTGCACTGCCTGATATACCAGCCATTGCGCCGCCATATCAGAAAGGGTTTTAATGATTGTTTCACCAAGACCAGAGAAAATATTACTGAAGAAATCACCTAAATCTTCTGCACCGTGCACAAGGTCATTAAGGTTGTCAGAAATAACCGAGGTTGCTCCACCAAGAATAGAAGTCATCGCATCTGCAGCAGTCTGGTAATAATCAGCTGATTTATCAGCATAATCATTCAACGCGTCCATTATCCCGCTTTGCCAGTCTCCCATCTGAGCATCAGACTTTTTGTAGTAGTCCTCCTGAATATCAAGACGGTCATCAAGCGCCTGCTGTAACGCTGCCGTTTCCTGGTCATAAAGCGATTTGCTTATATCACCACTTTGGTACTGTTTCTGTAGATCCTGCTGCCTGTCGAGAAAACTACGCTGGATATCCAGCAATTCCTTCATGCGCTGGCGAGTCTTGTCTCCCATACCTGCGCCGATAAAATCAGAATCATTAGCTGCCTGGTCATTCTGATTTTGCTTACGTAAATTAGCGGTAAATTCGACAAGTTTCAGATTTTCTTCGTTGGCTTTTTTGAGTGAGTTGAGGCGATCTATCTCAGTAGCAAGTTGCTCAAGTCGCTCTTTCTGAGCTGCATTAATTCCTGTTAATTTCCCAGATGTAAAATCAAAACGCAGCTTCTCTAGCTCGGTTACCTGCTGATTCTTTTTGCCAGTCGTGTCAATCAGCGCTATCTGACGCTGATAGCTCATTTCCAGAGACTTAAATGCTGACTCCAGTTTTCTGGCCCCGGCATCTGGAGATGCTTTCCCGTTAGTTTCTCCTGAGCCTAAGGAATAATTTTTGCTGGAAGAAGAAGGCACACCTACAGTGGCCTGACTGAGAGGAAGATTATTACCGGCTTTCATGATGGACAGTCGGCGTTCTAATTGCGCTATTTCAGCTTTTTTCCCGTCAACGTCCATACCAATTCGGTTAAAGCTGGCAAGGAACCCCTGATCTTCTACATCAGCTTTAAGATTGTTGAGGCGGCGCTCTATATCAGTTACAGATGCGTTGTCACCTACAGCCTTACCGCCTTTGTACAGGTCAATTAGCTTCCCTGCTTCAGCACCAACTTTAACAAGCCAGGTCGCGAGATCAACAACACCACCAACCAGGTCTGTCAAACCCTGAATAACCTGAGGATCTTTGAATACATCCCCCATGTCAGTAATCGCGTTCTGTAACCCTGACAGGTCAACATTGGCTAGGCCGGTTGCAATCTCAATTTTTACACCGTTTACCTGCGTCTCCATGTCCTCAAACAGGGAGTTTACTTTTACCAGCTTTTCGATATCAGCATCGTCAGGGGCAACGCCAAACTGTTTTGCCGCGTCCATGTACTGACGAAGTTTTTCTCCTCCCTGATCAAGTAATGGGAGAAGCTTGGAAAGGTCGTTACCAAGACTTTCAAGGATTGTGGTCTTTTCAGCGTTTGTTTTAATCTTTCCGAGCGCATTGCTGATAGCCAGCAACTGCTTATCTGGTGATTCACTGGCTAATTTCTTAGCCGATAATCCGAGTGCATTCAGAGCATCTACCGCTTCACCAGATTTATTCAGTACAGCATCGCCAATTTTATCGCCAATATCCTTGAAGATATCGGCCATCTGGTCACCGGATACGCCAGCTTTTTCAGCTGCATACTGCCAGGCAAGCAAAGACTGTGTAGACATATTGAGCGACTTAGCCCAACGGTCGGTTTCGGTAATCTGCTTTGAGGTTGTTTTTAGCAGGTTGTAACCGGCTACTCCGACGCCGATAGCTGCCGCACTTGCTGCGGTTGCAAAACCAGTAAATGCTACTGCGGCTGCTTTTGCATCGGCCTGAACCTGTTTGCGCCATTTTTGAGATGCCCGTTCAGCCTGGCTTAAACCAGATACAAATCCACCAACCTTGGCTACAAGATCAATGGTCAGCGTTCCAAGGGATTTACCAGCCATGCTATGTCCACTCCTGCATAGCCTGCTCCAGTGTAATGGAAGGCTCGTTAATGTGTGGTGTGAAGTCTGTTACTTTGAAGGAGGGGGAATCTTTTCCACGGTTGACGTTAGCCAGCACAGAAGAAATAAGGCCAGCGGCCCACTCAGTACGCATCATTCCGTTAAGGCTACCGTACTTTTGACGGTAAAGAACCCAGTCGCGATACTCTGTAACGCTAACGCGTTCTTTTGCTTCAGCAATGGTGCGACCGCCGATCCCGTTGAGAACTAATTCACACCAGAATTCGTCTTCTGCGCTGAGTTCGCCTTTCCCAGGTCATTAACCTGCTGAATAGCGACAAGCAGAGCAACGGTAAGAGCACCATCAAGTGCGCCGCGCTCAGGGTCTGCTTCACCAGTGATATCGGCGACAGTGAAAATAGGAGCGCCATTTTCATCACAGATTGATGCAGCGATACGCCCTGCAACACCATCAATCTTACCCACTGCTGAAAGAACATTTGATACCGCATCGTGATAGCCCATTGGCCTGATATAAACGGTAGCTGTGATCTCTTTATCTCCCTGCTTCCAGGTTATTTCCTTCTCAACAGGACGACCAGTGAACGCCCCTGCCTGTTTTAACGAATCCATATTCAGTTTCATTTCTTTCCTCTCAATTTGCGGGGTTTCCCCCGCTCATTAATGCCTGGTTATTAGCTCGTTGGTTGGGCCTTTGGAACCCAAACCCCCTGCCCTGAACGCTGAATAGTTGCTGAGGTTTGTACGACCGTATTAGCCTGGAAGTCGAACGGGAAATCAGAAACATAGCCTTGGAATACATACCAGGTACGCGTATCCGGCAGAGAAAGACCATCTACTGCATCTGGAGCACCAGAAGTCGCCACCGTTGGTTCATCCGTTCCATCAGCCCAGCCTATAGCAAAGGTCAGGTTTGTTTGATCGCTTGATTCTGCAAGATTGCTCAGCATGACATGACTGGCGTTTGCCGGGTCGGCGTTAAGAGCAACGGTTGCCTGACCCGGGGTGCGCAGACCTTTTTTATAAGAACGAGTATTGGTTTCGCTCAGACAGGTATCTTCAATTTGATCTGCCGGGCTACTACCTGGTGAGAATGAAGTAATACATTCAACTTCACTGACCACGCCGTTATTCAGAACGTACATCTGAGTGCCTTGAGTCACTACTGACATAATTATCTCCGGGTATAAAAAAACCGGCTCAAGGCCGGTTATGGTAGGTTTATTATCGATTGACTATCCAGTCAACGTCGAATGAATATCGGTACTTAAGGGTGGACTCATCTCTATCCTGAGGGCCGTATCTGACAATATTTGCCTTCAACTCAATAGCATAAATAATTGCCTGAGCTGCAAGCATTGCTTCATCGGCGGTATCAGCATATACATCAATCTGCAATGAGAACTTATCAGCATCTGGGCGCTGATTAAGATAGTTTTCCGGACCTCCTCCTGGGAGGTTCTGCCAGACGGCGTATGGATAAACAACGTTATCGTCCTGAATGCCGAAAGGGTAAATTCTTACCGGATTGCTTCCGAGTAAGGCAGTGACTTCAGGACTCGACGCGCAAACAGGAAAAATAGGAGCAATCATGCCGTCTCTCCTTTCTTCTGCGCTCTTTTGATAGCTCGGTCAATCCCCGCTTCGTAGTTAACAGAGAAGGTGTTGAAAACCTCTATCAGCCTGGAATTTGCAGCAGCACGAACGAGCGGTTTTGCTGCCATCTTTTCAGTGCCAAACTCAAGAAGACGCCAGTGAGGAGTGGGTGCATCTTTCGCAGTGCTTGGATGCTTTTTTAATACGGCTCCCTGAAGAATGCCTATCCTGAAGGCAAGATCACCGGTTTGTTTAAACATACGACCATTCCAGCGCAACGCAGCGTTATCAGCAATGCTACGCGCGGTGTGAGGATCGTCGAGCCGCTCTGCGTTTCTCTTTATCTGAGTTACGATAACGTTTCCCGCCTTCCTCAGTGCGGAGCGCCCTGTTTTGCGCTTAGTTTCCGTGGTAATGGCTTCTAACTTACCAAGCAGTGAATCTACACCTTCAAGCTTAAACTCAATGCTGTCAGCCATCCTTAACCCCCTCTGAGCACGGAAGCGTGAGATATTCAAGTCCACTATCAGGGTCAGGAAGAATCCCCTCAATGCTGTAGATTTTTCCACGGAAAAGAATACGGTCTTTCTCCTGGATATCTTCCCGGTATCGGATAGTGATTCTGGCCGTTACTTTTACGTTTGATGCCTGGGCTGTAATGAAATCCCTGACCGAAGAGGCAACCACGCAACCCCACACATCTGCAATGTCATTCCAGGTGTATTCCATTGCACCAGTAGTAGGTGACTGGATAGCGGTTCTCCGCTGAATGGTGACGCGGTGGCGCAGTTTTGCAAATTCCACAATTACCTCGGCTTGCCATCAAGATAGGTTTGCGGTGGCAACTCATCGTCAATTTCATCAACGAGCGTTTTTGCAATCAGAGATATCAGTGTTTCATCAGCCTGAGCCAGACGGTTTATCGCTTCTGCCTGTTTCAGTTGAGACGTTGCCAGCGCTTTCAGTGCCGACGTTAGTTCGTTTACCTGCTGCTCGTTCATAGGCAATCCTCGTCCACTTTTTAATCCACTCGCGCCGTCTGGCACATCCTGCGCATGCCATACATGCCCCTTAAATAATTGTCGGCTTACGGAGGTCGTAAATCAGCATTGATACAGAAAAAGGAAGTTCCCCCTGTTTCAACTTTTCTTCTTCTTCGCCGCCGCGGTTACGGTCAAGATAGCCAAGAAGAACCAGCAGGGCCGTCTGAACGCGAGTTAGCGGTTCACCATCAATAAGCTTTCCTGATTCATCAACGACTAACGCACGACTTCCCTGAATGTAGGAAAGTATTGCTGCGCTGCCGCCCTGAATTTTTAAGGTAAGGTCTGAATCTCCGTAATCGTCGTCAATACGGAGATGCAACTTAGCCTCTTCGAGCGTCACCAGTTCAATCATTGCTTATCCCTCAGGTCACGCCCCTTCTTAACAGCAAGCGTCCATCCCTTAGAACCTGGCTCACCAGGCTTATCAGTTGTAGTTTCGTTGCAATGCCACATGGAACCACCCCAGGTGACTGTATCGCCAGGCTGATATTCGGTACCAGATTTGAATACATCACGATAGATAGTTACCGGGATATCAAAAGACTTAACTTCAAGAGTACCGCTTGCTCTTTCGAGAGAAATTGAGAAGGTTCGCTGGTTATCTTGTTTGATATCAATGCCAGACACACCGTCAACAATACATTCCCAGCCCCGCATGCCGTGCGTCTTTTCATGGGCGCGCCAAAGGCCGCCTTTGTGAGTCGCATAGGTACCGCGTGGATAGCTTTTTTTCTCGTCAATGAATGGTTCAAGCTCTATTGCAAGAGCGTCACGACCATCTGAACCAGGTTCAGGATCAGGAATCTTTGACAACAAATCCTGAGCGAGCTTTTCAACATCTACCGGCTCAGGAATTAACGCATTAACTACCTCTTCGACAAGGGGACGCAGATCATCAACCGTGACGCTTTTACCATCCTTGGGTACTGGAATTGATTCAAAAACCTGCTTCACCGCGCTTTTGGCAGCATCGGCGATAATCTGGTTCAAGTCTGGTAGTTCTGGAGCCTTCGGTAATTCAATTTCACTTACAGCATCGGCAACCATTTTAGATACATCTGGTATTTCTACTGGTTGGAATTCTGGAATTGACTGACGAACCTCTTCCAGTTGCTTCTCCAGATTACTGGCTGTTTTATCCAGCGCTTGCTGAAAGTCATCTGCCATTTTTTTAATGGCTGCTCCAAACTCTTCACCAAGCGCTTTAATCAGGGATAATTCACGTTCATTCATTTTGTTAATAATCCTCTGAGCATTGTTTTCGCTGCGAAAAGTTCAGTCTCACTTAGCGCCTTTCCACTTTCATCAACAGGTGCAATCGCTGTCTGCGTTTGTTGCGTCCCTTTCGCGAATGGGTCTTCTGATGCATCGCGTTTGGCCAGTGCTGCCAGGCTGAAGTTTTGCTGCTGCAGGAAGAGAGAATCACCACCCTCAACAGGAGGTAGGTTTTCACTTTTACGGGCTTCGTTTGGTGTAAGAATGGTGTTTTTGACGCCATCACCCAACGCTTTCATTCTGCGTTCGCTGTCCATGCGTAATAGTGCGCCGATATCAAGCTCAACCCGCTTTTTTACACCAAGCTCGAAAGCTTCTTTCAGGAGTGACTCGATAGACTCAATCAGCACCTGCAAGCACTGTGAGTAATATTGCTGCTCAAGTGCTTCTACGTTGTCAGAGCTGGGTATTTCTCCTACGCCAGCCTTATAAGCAGGAACATGAAAGGCGGAACAGATAGCGAGATCAGAGAGTTTCTGTTGTTCAACAGTATCAGCATCAACAGCTGACATAGTTAGTGCCTGATAAGCTGCGCCACCGGAAAGAAGACCTGTTTTTCCTGCGTTTTCACCAGTGTAACCTGCGTCCCATGCTGCTTTAATTTCTTTAGCCTTTTCAGCATCAAGAGAGCCAGGCACAGTGATGATACCGCTTGGCTTACCACCGTTTTTAAAGAAGTGTGCTGAACTCTCCTGGATATGTTTCCCCTGCATCGCAGCTATTCCGCATGCGTAGATGGGAGAAATACCAATCAGAGGATGAAATAGACAGTTAAAGCGGTCGTGAATTATTTCTCGTGCTGGAACGGTTACTTGTGTCGGCAAACCACTAATCTGGTCAGGACTGATTTGGTAAAAGACAGACCCGTCATCAGCGACCAACGGAATGACCTTATCCGGATCAAGAATGCGAAGCTCTGTAATTTTCCCGGCATTATTTTTTACCTTCATCACGTAGGTGTTACCGCGTGAAAGTTTAGAATTCATCCACGTTTCAAAGAACTGAATTGTGTTCTGAAACTGGTTAGGTTTGCTGATTAGTTTATCGAAACTGTCATCAGCAACTTCTTTCCAGATGCCATTAGAATCTTTAGTCTGAATGGCTGGCGACATCTTTGAAATGTCACTGGCTATCAGCGTAATGCAAGAGAACACCGCATAATACGAAAGTACGGTCTCATTCCTGATTTCCATGTTTCTTTGCCATGCACCAGCGAAAGATTCTCTGACAAAGGAAAATATGGGGGTCCAGCCGCGAGATGATGGTTGCTGTAGTGCTTTCTCTTTCCGTCTAAAAGGATTCCACATCAGCCATTCTCCGCGTTAACTTTTTTCTTTTTCGGTCCACCAGCTTTTTTGCCAGTCACATATTCAGCTTTATGCAGCAGAACCAGCACCTTTGCGCACTGGTCATTCACAATTTTCTCATCACCTGGCAATGAGTCATGTGTACGCTGTAGGTATCTGATCTTTGCCATATGAAACGGCGGGGTTTCCCCCGCCCTCCTTCTTAGCTGGTAGCGCCAGTGCTGTAATCAACGCCGGAGATAACGGCCACTGCTGCATCGCGACGGCGTTTCCAGTTAATCCAGCGCTCTGCACGGATGGCCACGCTGTTGGTCTGGAACATGGATACCAGTTCCACTGCCGTTGGGGTGGTGCTGTCATGGGTCGGAGCGCTCTGCATTTCCAGAGAAGCTTCGCGAGACATATCAACTGCCACACCGCCGTCATCAGCCAGGTATACATCCGGTGCATTAACCAGCACCAACTGATTGCCAACGTACTGGGAGACAATTACTGGCAATCCCTGGAATGTACCGCCCAGCATGGTCATGTCCGGATACTCTTTCTGGCCCAATGCATTTTTACGCATGGACAGCGTAAGAGCCGTAGTGCTGGACATCAGCCAGACCGCGCCATTCGGCTGCAGGTTGTTGGTAATAAATTGACCAAATGCTGCTGCAGCATCGGTATCCGGGTCACCAGTAGACGGAATCGCAGTGATGCCGTTGGTAATAGATGCCGGGGAAACATCAGCCACTGCCGCTTTTGCCGGGTCGATGAAGTCGGTATCCAGTCGAGCGATCACTGCTTCAGCAAGGGCGTTACGTACCAGAGCATCAGCAGATGGATTTGAGAAACGGATCAGCTCTTCTGTCAGAACTGCAATAGACGCCACTTTGGAAAAACCGAAGGTGATGGTTGCAAAGTCAAACTTGGTCAGAGGTTTGGCTTTACCCTGACCTACCCAGCCAGCTGACCCTCCAGAGGTTTGCGCTGGAATACGCACATTAAACGGTACCTGCCGCAGTGACGGGATGCTGCCCTGGCCAAAGCGCCCGATAATGGTCTGAGGGCGAAGAAACTCAACGAAATCCTGCGCGTAATCCTGATATTCAACTAAAGCGCCAGCCCAGGTAGGGTCTGTGGTGGTACCAGCACTAACCGCTGCTTTCAGAACATGGTGAAGTTTGGTGTCATCAGGATACTGATTTTTCGCAATCTGTAGCGCTTCTGAGCGGCTACCGTTACCAGCTGCCAGAGACTTGGCGAAACGGGCAAAGGCGATACCTTTTTCCAGCTTAGGCTCTACACGGATGATGGATGGTGCGTTATTCACCACTGTTACTTCACCAGATGCTGCTTTAGTTACTGGCTTGGCGGTTGATGCCATGCTGGTTTCCATATCACGCAGGCGTTTAAGGTGCTCGTCGACCGCTTTGATTTCAGTAGAGGTGTTATCGTAGCTTTCTGTTTCTTCCGCATCCAGCGTGCGGCCTTCATCGGCGGCTTTGCTCATGATGTCGTTCAGTGAAGAGGCCAGCGCTGCACGCTTATTTTCAAAACTTTTGATCTGTTCAGCGATATTCATCGTTGATTTTCCTTTTTGAGAAGATTTATTCGGTGCTGAAGCGCCAGCAGAATTTATGGTTTTAACTACCGGTTTCTCATTGCCGAGCGCGGCGAGTAACTGGCGGTCAAACGATTTAACGGTTTGAATCGAACACTCGGCATTCGCCGGGATCGTTACTGCAGAAACTTCAAGAAGCTCCCATTCAAGAAAATGGATGCCACCAGAGTCGAGATATGCGTATTTAATTGGCTTGAAGCCGATAGACAGGCCTTTCACAAGACCTGATTTGATTGATGCCCACGCTTCTTCAAGCCTGGCCACCAACTGCGATGGCATGTCAGGTGTTGGCTTAACAAGTTGCGCCGTGATCTGAAGCCCTTCTTTCACTTTCTTTGCAGAACAGTTCCCAATAGGTTGGGTTCTGTCATGCTGCCAGAGGAAAGGGTTTTCACTACCGAACTTCGCGCCGTCAGGGTCCATAATGTCGCCGTCACGGTCAGGTGATGGTGTGGAAGCAATCCCGGTGATTATCCGTTTGTCCTCATCCACCGCTTTCACCGTCATGATCGTACATGCGCGGTCAAGCTTCATTTACTGTCCTCCAGAAACGAAAAAACCCGCCGTGGCGGGTCATTAACTGACGTGTTATTTATATAAAAAATACCTGGTAATCTTTCTTCTTCGCTTCAGGATTAAGTGCCATTAGCGAAACGGCATTAAACAAGGCCATAAGGGGGTCAATTTTCCCCTTTCCACTAGCCTGTTTGGTGATAAGGATAGCGTTACCTTTAGGTTCTACCCTGGCATTGCCTACACACCAGGCCATTAATGGCTGTCCCCCATGAATAAGCACACCCTCAGCAAGCTTGCGCTCTGTTGTCTTAATTGCACCACCAAGTCTCCAGCCCTGGCTGACACCGACAACTGAATCTTCAGGTATTTCAGCTTCTACAAGAGCATCAAGGATTTGACCGACCCCAGAAGGGTCAATGCCAATTTTATCCAGCAGTTCTGCGTCATTAATACGACTGACATATTCAGCAACTTCCTCAGTGTCCTGTCCTACCCGCTTAACGATAGTCAGGTCACCTGCCTTAACAAAATCGTTGAACCGGGATTCCTCGCTTTTGCGACGGCGCACAGCTATTTCATGCGCCCAGGCATGACCCCATCCAATCCACTCACGGGTTTCTTTATCACGACCGATGATGTAAAGACCCAGAAGGTCATCAAGGCCACCACCATCTATCCCAACCGTAGCAACCTCAGCTCGCTGAAGGATATCGCTGAATGTTACCTGCCTGATTTGCGGTTCCCAGAAATCAACACCTGCCCATCGGTCACTGCGGAGGTTCAGACCAATTTCGATATTGAGGTGTTTCGCAAGGAATTGCTGTAATGTGCCGTCTGTTTTGTTCTGGTTCTTCAGAAGCTGATCGGCAATCCATTCTTCACTTACCGAACGTCCAATATTTGGATTGGTGATGTAGAAATTTTTTGGTTCAAGGTAAGCCTTGCTTTCCACCATAGAGTCAGGGAATTCATACAGGACGCCGAGTGTTTTAAGGTCATTAATCTTCCCATCTCGCACAGCTCGCCAGTAATCAAGGCGTTCTTTGAATACACCAGCAGGCGGTTCGTCACTTTGCGTAGTCAGGAATATAACCCACCCTTCGTTGCGAGATACCTGACCGCCAAGTGCTTCCATAAACATGGCTTCTGCATTAGCTCGCTTGCCAAACAACCAAAGCTCATCAACCAGAATGCGCCCTGACTTTTTACCTGAAACAGTATCGGTGTCAGCTGCTACTACTTTGAGTGTATTTCGCGTTACTCGGTGTGTGATGGTGCGGATATGGTCCTGAATCTGGAACATATCAGACAGCTCATCATCAGCGCGTATCATCCCGGCAGCAGGTTTAAAACTGTTATCTGCAACCTCTTTTGTCGGCGCGAGAATCAGGTGCTCTTCATCTTCACGCCAGCACAGGATTAGCGCGGTCAGCATAATACCTGCAGCGATGGTCGATTTTGTGTTCTTTTTCGAGATAAGCAGTCCATATTCGCGGATTAACTGCTTACCAGTCTCTGCTTCATAGCCACCGAAGATGGCATTTACAAAGTCAAATACCCATTCCTCTGAGCACTCACCAAATGTTGGCTTCCCTGGTAAATCAGAGACGCGTAACTCTTTGAAGATTCCAAGTGCCTGTTCTGCCTGGTCTGGGAAAATTGGTGGTGGGATGATTGATTGCTTTGCAACCAGAAGAGATTCCCATTCAGGGCAAGCCGTGGTCCATTGAGCCATTGATTACCCCTTGTTATTAACAACAAGCTTCGGCGGTGCCATTGCCCCAAACTTGCTACCCGTAGCTGCGACCTTCGCGGCGGCATGTCTTGCATCCTTTTTACCGCCTTCTCCTTTTTTGGGGTGAAGGTATGGCAGCATCGCTTTTGCGGCGTCTTTTCTGACATCTGTCTCTTCTGATACGTCGTTCATCACTGCTTTCAGGAACTCAAGCGGATCATCAAATTCCTTCACCGTTCTGTTAACAACTTTTGGCAGTTCATCTGGTTCAGAAACAGCCTGCTCGACAATGACTTCGGCCCCACGTTTTTTACTGATAAACGCGATGATATCCGGGTCTTTTGCCAGCCGGGAACCCTGAGACCTCGCGGTTTTCTCGGAGTAACCGGCCTTTCGGGCTGCTTCAGCCTGGGATGAACCGGACATCAGCGCTTGTGCGAACTTGCGCTTTTGTCCTGTTAACACGTCAACATCCTCCAAAGGGGAAAATTTTCTGTGCGTGAGAGGGGGCGCGGTGTCCAGCGCGATCGGCGTTGACACCCACCGATACCCCCCCGGTGTTTGGTCAGAGAATTACGATGCCAGATTGTGATTTATCTTTCGGCACAGAGTGCTTCAGAGCCTCACTGTCAGGCTGGTTCATTGATGCTTCGCGCGATGACTTACCTGAGTGGCAATCAATGCACAGCGTCCAGAGGTTGCTCTCATCGTTGTCACCACCGAACTGTAGTGCTATGCGGTGATCAAGTTCACTGTCATGCAGGTCAACCACTCGCTGACACATGCAACAGTGGCCACCGTCGCGCACATATATACGACGCTTGAGGCTCACCCTAGCGCTACCGCTTACGCGGCGATGCTCACCGTAGACAGGCTTTATTCGTCGGGTGTCGATAGCTTTCAGGCGCGGTTGTAGTGTCTTTAACTTAGACATGTAACCTCCATGCTCTGCGGCGTTCTGTTCTTGGCTGATTGTCTCTGGCTGGTTCTACTGGCTGTCCATCAGCGTGGTCAACTAGTGAGTAGCATGGATAAACAACAGGACCACCGTAAGCATCACCGACTGCATAGTCTGCTGCTTTGTTGTGGTTCCATTTATCCAGTACTCTCTTGATATGTTGCTGAGGTACGCTGTAGCAGACGCCATGAATAAGGCGCGGCAATGTAATAAAGTCAGCTCTGGCCTTATCAGCTGCTATTAGCTTTGATGCTATCTCCAGTTGATACTGTGGTGGACGGCCAGTGCCGAGATAAAATGAACACAGTGCATCTGGATATCGAGAAAGCCACACAGCAATCTTGTCGCGGAACCCAGCAACTGGCATAGCATCATCTTCAAGTACGACAACGCGGCATGATTGGTTGGCAGCCCATTCAAGCGCACGGCGGTGATTCCAGTTGGCCCCATGCTCACCTTCATCCAGAAGAAGGTGGGCTCCCAAATCGCTTGCCAGAAGTACCGCAGAGGCAAAGCGGTCATGATGTCCGACCACTACGAACTTCACTTGTGTTTCCACCACGCTAACTCCTTACCGAAACCGTCCGTTTTAAAGATGGTATGCACCAGAGGTCCGGTAACGATTCGATCACCGAATGACTTTGCAGCCATTCCGAAAGCGCCCATATCCACCAGCGTGGCGGGTGCAGTCTCCATCTTCCAGAATCGGTGGCTTTCAATCAGGTAGTGCTGACGAATGATACGGTGAGCAAACTCCATCACATCTGTTCTACTTCCACCTAACAGACCAGCATTCAACAGCGGTTCATCACGATGCTGCTCGATGAAGTCGCTATATGCTTTTCCATGGTGATTGGCCTTCATCCATCCATCGGAATACGTCTTATGCTCAGACCCAACATATATTTTACCCGGCTGCATTTCTGCCCAGGGCTCTCTAAGCATCTCGACATCGGTACCATCAGTACACCAGACCAGGTCAAATTCAGGATGTGAACGCAGGTATTGGTAGATGTGAAGCCAGCGAGCAAAGTAAGGGCTCATGCTCAACTCAGGAACTTCGTACAACTCTACGCCATAAGGTAATACTTTCAGTTCATCCGCTAGAACAACCGGCACTGCACCAGACACTGAATCAGCCCACGACTGTAGAATGCCAGCATCATGTTTCATTCTTCCTGTGCGCTGTGGATCTGGCTGACTTGTTAGTAATGTGGTCAGAACAAGATTTGGGTTACTTCGGTAAGAAGTGAAAGCGGTATATCCGCTATCACGCCGCGCGTTGAAAATACCAACGTTACGCTTAACTAAAGCTTCGCGATCAGGCCGAGGGATGGAGCGTGATCCTTCTTCGTGCTCATCCATTGAGTGAATCAGATTTTCAGAACCAACCACATCAGCGAAGGCCCAAGTCGATAACCCGGCATTGTGAATTCGTAGCGCCAGATCTGGATGCTCGTACATGCCGCGCCCGTATACCGGATCGAAGCCGCCAACCTTATCAATGGCGCTGCGGTGATAATACAGCATAACGCCGCGCTGCCCGGTATAAGCGATATGCTTATCATCCCGATACAGGACGGTCATATCGTTTATTTTTCGTGGGCCAGCCAGATCGAGAAATTGATAAGCCAGATGCGGCTCTGGAGATTCGATGTAAGGGAGATGCCAATTATCAGCGATTGGCCACGCGTCATCATCCCACAGGAAGAGATGCTCACACCCGGCATCCACCAGCGCTGTCAGACTGGCGTTCTTAGAGGCGACAATGCCTCGTGATTGATCATGGCGTACCAATTTAACCCCATCAGGAACTACTGCAGCAGGATTGGAACCATCGTCTATCACAACCACCAGCGCACCAGATGGAAGATGCTTCATGTGCTGCACAATGGCTCGCTTAAGCACTTCCGGACGATTATGAGTTGTGATTGCTATCCCAATACGTACTTTGTTATCGCCTTCTGGTATAAAACGAACCCCGTTTATCAAGACTTCCATATTCCACCATCAGACAAATTATGTTTGGTAAGAAAACCTTTCACCGTATCTCGCAGCTCTTTTAACTGGTCAACGGTTAATGTCTTATCTGGATGAATTACAATCTGGAATTCGTTAGAAGCTCTTGGGTTGTCTAAATCAATTCGTGGTTGTTTTTCGGAATGTTCATTGCTGAGATTAAATGTCGCAATTACTTTCGGCATTTCGTTTGGCGCAGTTTCTACCACCGTTGAAACCTGACCATCAATAAGCAAGCCACCTACGGCTATTCCATACCCGAAGAAACGATCACCACGATACAATTTTGCAAGTTGATACTTCATGTGCGTTTCCTTTTAGACGTGAGCCTGTCGCACGGCAATGCCGCCCGAGAGGTAAACGCAACCTAACGGCATTACCCAGGCTCACTACTGAAAGACTCTCTTTTATTTGCGCGTGCGAGGCGCATAAAGGTTGGAAGTGTTCACAATTTTGCAGAAATACTTATGGCATTCTTAACCTTATATATTTAGGAGGAGTTATGAAATTAACAATGCTGGCTCAACCGAACCCAATACTTGATGAAGACATATTGGCAACAATACGTGCAGGTACACGTGTTATTGTTCAACTTACCGATGGAGTTTCAGATAAATTCAATATTTCTATTGTGCTGAGGGTCCGTGACCGTGATGAGCATGTTCTGGAATGTGAATTCCTGCATCGCAATCTCGGAAAATTTAATGACCAGAGTCTTAAGTACAAATCACCATTCCAAGAGGATGTCATTGTTTTCATCAAAGAAGCGGTGTTTGATGTTGAAAATGATTGATTCATTATCACAGGCACTCAGTGAATGCCTGCTGTAATGCTACCTGTTAAGCCCACCAGCAGATGTGCTTTGTAATGGCTACTTGTTCAGGAAAGATTCGATGAACTCACGCCGTGGGTGACGATAATTCAAAATGTCGTCTGGCATCTTCATAAATCTGTTGCTGCTGTCCTTGGCAGTAACAAAACAACTATGAATTCCACATACATTCGTTTTAACCCTATCGCATACTCAAATAGCAGTTGGGCCATCTTCTCTTGCCATTCAGCGGGCATAGCTTCCATGAATACGCGAGGCATAACGCAAAAAGCGGCGTGTGATAGTCCAAACCATAGTTGCAGGTCTTTACGATATTCTTCATCCATCGTCTTTACCTTATTACGTTAAAAAACCCCGCTATTGCGAGGCCGTAGAAATTTTATTTGGACAGTTGCGCTGAACAGACCGGTTATGCGTCAACACATCTTTCTTAGTCTGGCGATCCATAACCTCAACGTCATGCTCGGTGAGATAGATGATGTTCACCCAGTCACAGGCCGTGTCCGTTACTTCAGGTTTTGCGGGTAAATTTTTCGCGCAACTCACGGTCAACATCGTCATCAGGAAGATGATTAACAGTCTGCTGTACATCCCTGGCTCCTTTTGTTGTCTCTACCCGGCGTTCTGCAACGGCCTCAGTAGCTGCTGCGCGTTCTTCAGTGCGCTGCTGATCTGCTTTGGCTTCCGCTTTATTGGTGCCTCGCAAATGGCCAACACCAAAACCACCAGCAGCTGCAACCATAATTGCACCAATAACGCCGATAATGATTTCTACAATGCTCATGCGATCACCCTTGGTTCAAATGAGCGGACGTTGATAGGCTGACCGTATGGGAAAGACCAGTTAAGCCATGTGAAGGTTTTAAGTTCACACATCCCGTCGAACACTCGCCAGGTTTAATATCGCTATAACTGCAAACGATATGTAATTCGTCACCCTTCTCCTGCAAAACAACCGTGTCCGTTTCCCAATGTGGAATGAGAAGAACCAGCCACTTAATCATGAGAGCACCGATTTTGCTTTGGCGTAGCGTGCACGGCGGTCGTTAATGCCGTTCTGTCCACCATTGATGATCTGAGTGATGCGAACCAGATCGCCGGAGTAGCTCAGGCACCCGCTGGTGGCGTAGAACCATGCAGCTGACCGTGCAGCGTTGATATCCTTTTCCAGCAACTCAGGATTACTGACTAAATCCAGTTTTAATCCCGTTCCGCAGCGGCGGTAATTATCAAGACCGGTAATCTGAATCAGCCCACGGCCACGATATTTCCACCCATCGCCTGATGCTTTGTTACCGAGGCGATTGCTGTACACCAGATTTGCAATGGCTGGCTGATTTGCTACCTGCCCTTTTTCTTTGTCACGCCCAAGCATATATGCCTGATAGTTCGTAATACGGCGTCCAAAGGTGGTCAGCAGAGCGGCTGGGGTGTAGTTGAAGCTCTCCACCAGCGCGGAGAATCCCGCAGATTCATGTCCTGACTGAGCAATAAACATTGCCTGGTCTTCAGGCTTAATAATGCCGAACTCTTTCATTGCCGCGTCAATGTGCGGAAACCAGCGCGTAGCTAACCCGGCGCTTACACCAGCCGCCTGTTGAAATTGTGATTGGTTCATTAATGCCTCAGCGTATCAACAAGACGCGCCACGTTCCCACGAGCCCATAAGACGGCAGCGCAAATAAGAAGGTTTACGATGACCACCATCCAGTGTGACTCCTGGTAGAGGCCAAACAGATATCGGAATGGAACGCTGGCATAAACCAGCACAACGAAGTAAGCCAGCAATGATATAGCGGGGCGATGTCTTGCTCCTTCACGCTGGTAGAACATCAGGGCAAGGACGATGACCGCACAAATACCTGCATTAACCATCGCTGACGGATCACTTGTTACCATTGCTGGCCCCTCCTCCACGGAATCGCGAAAGAATACTGAACAGGCTTCCCAAATCCTGACTGTTGAAAAATGTGAGCACTTTGATTGTCATTGCCGCCACTACTACAGCGCCAAGTGCGTCTAATGGCCTGTCACTGTACCCGGTAGCTTGTGACAACTTTGAACCAACCAGGCCAGCAGCAAGAACGCCAACAATGAATGACGTCATGAAGTAAGCAATCAATCGTACTCGTGTGATATTTGCCGCTGTCGCTACATAAAATACTGCACCAGCGAATGCGCCAAATACCACGCCATAATCAATACCGGTTGCAAGACCAAATACGCTGGCTCCCATCAGTCCACCAGCCGCGACCGTAGTACCAGAAACAGGATCGGACATTAAGCCCCCTCTTATTGCTGTGAATCCTCTCAATATGAGGGGAAAGAAGTGCCGCCTAAACGGCTATATTTATCAATCTGTCAAAGGCCATATGCACCGAGCGGGGCGCAGATGTAAAAAAGCCCCGCATAAGCGAGGCTATAAATTATTTGCCACTTCCCGGAGTGGCCACGCTCATGCCCTTGAGTCCGTAGTCAGGGGTATCTCATGAATCCCTCACCTCTAACCGGAGAACGATTGGCGATCGTTCTGGAGTACCGGCACACCTCTTCTTTATTAACCCTAACCAGCGTGTGTCGCAGTTCGGACCTGCGTCTGGCTCTATCATGGAGACTCGGGGCAGCATCATGACTACTGCTTTGCCCAACAGCTGCGGTCTGTCCGTTTTACTGGTGCATTTTCATACCCTCCAGAAACGCAAAAACCCGCACGACGGCGGGTTTCTTTTTTGTTCTGCTGCTCAGTTCGCTTTAACGTCCCGAGCCTACCACAATTTAAGCACTTTCTTGCTCACTCTGCAACTTAAATCTGTCGCTATTTGTGCCGAATGCGTCACAAACTGGAGCGTACAGGATCGATTCTGCCAGACTTAGCCAAGTGTCAATGCGACGACGACAGGTGATCAGTGGCCAATCAGGATGTTTGGCCTGCAGTTCATTGGCCATCTGCAGCTTGCTCTTACGTAGGCGATGGCGGTCGACAATCACGCTATAGAGCGATCGGTAGTCATCATTCATCAGTACAGCAGCAATGACACCATCCACTAACAACCCTTCTTCGTCTGAACAGAACGCTAGGCCGCTTTTATTTTTGCTGTTGAGGATTTCACGCAGGTACGCTTCAAGTTCAGGTTTGGTGATACCTGATTTCTTCATACGGCGAAGTGCATCATTGATAGCTGTCTTGGTGATTTTCCCGGATGCAATTAGCTGGTTAAACATGTTCCCACCAATACCACCGCCGATATAAGACCAGCGGCCCCACATGCGCAACTTACCCTGTATCCAGATGCTTTCCAGAGTACGAAGACGAACCATTTCACCAGATTTACCAACTTCAGAAGGATTAATCATTTAGCGTTCTCCACTTACGCCAGTACGCCGATTGCCAGCGCACGATCTAAAACGCGAAACACCAGGACCAGTTGGTCACCGTATTTCGCTTCAAATGCCACAGGATCAGCATGCAACTCGTCGTGATGCTCTCTGCACAGAGGAATCACAAACAGGTCGTGTGCCTTTGTACCCATTCCACCCTGCCCGTGGCCAATCAGGTGGTGGGGGTCGTCGGCTTGCTTGTTACAGCAGACGCACGGCTGGGCCTTAACCCATCTCGTGTATTTCTCATTCACCCAGCGGCGACGCTTGGGTTTGAGCATGAAGGATTCCGGCGTCTCCGGGTCTACCTTCATCGCCACTATCTTTTTCGCTTTCTCCTGTACAAGTTGTTGCGCGGGTATTGTCGGAACAATATCGCTTTCACGTGTTACCGACTGGTTAGTATCTTCCTTCAGGCGAAGGGCTTTATGGGCTACAGCTTCAGGTATCTCGTCAGCCAGGTTGTTCCTGACCATCCACCAGCAAAACTCCGGCAGCGTCAGAATGTGGTCCTCACTGAAACCTAATTGGCCGTTTACAACCTTCAGTAGCCAGGATACCAGGTTTTCACGTGCTATACCCGCCAGACCTTCAGTGAACTGATCACGAATTTTTAAGTCACAGCCCCAACACGTGCGGATTGAGCCAGGCGCATGCCGGGTGATGGTGTAGTTGCGATCATGCCACTCGCTGTGTTGGTACTGACATTCCATTTTTCTTTCAAGCCAGGCATCCAGTGAATTCAGTCCACCAGCACGATGTATGACCTTCTGATTTTCGAAGACAGCAAGCATTAACGGATCGTTCTGAAGCTCCTGAGCAGTCTCCGGCAGCATGCCAGACGGTAACTCAGCCATTGACTCTGCCTGTGGCTCGATAAGAACACGACCACGTCTGAACAGATGCATCAGTTCACTGCCTGGGCGAAATATCACTACCCCGGTCATAGGTGCCACTTCAGGTGTCAGTAATGCCCTCACGCTACCTGCCCCTTAGCAATATGCTCTGCCCACAGGCCGCCAATCCAGCGAACACCCTTGGCGGTGAAGCGGGACTGATTAAACGCGTAATTTGTCTGGTTTGTCGTTCCTGTCTTCACCTCGAAGCGTCCTGCCTCGATATGCTTGCTCTTTGGCGTGAGAACACGGTTAAGCCGGTACATTATGCCGTTCTCAATCAGGAACATCGCAAACTCCGGCTCTTTTGCGTTAAGCAGCTTGGCAACCTGTCGGAAAGTCATTGACCCGGTAGCCGTCACATACCGATCTACAAACTCTGCCTTCGGTGCGGCTACTGCCAGTTCTTCGCTCAGGCGCTGTTTCTGTTCTGCCAGATCAGCAGCAAGGCGCAGGGCCTCAGGAAGTGACCGGGGAACAACCATTCCACCGTTGCTCTCCAGCTCCTGCCAGCGGTCAACAAGTCGAGCGGTAAACTCCGGTGATAACTGGGCAACGATCACATAGCTGTCTCGTTTGTTCACCTCATAGTGATGGTAGGTCTGCCCGTTCTGAGGATGGGTATACTGCAATGCAGCATACCCCCCAATCACTCCAGAATTCATGAGTCGTTCTATCGTTACGCAGACATTGCTGTGCCGGGAATCAACCAGTTTCGCAATCTCGCGGCTGGACATGGTGATCTGCTGTCCCGTTGTTGCGTTATGGTGGGTAGGACACGTTACGGTTATGCTCATCTGCTGCATGTTCTGTCTCCACTTTTGAAATGCGAAGCGGGCTGCACCCCACTACGCGTGTTTCTGTATTTTACTGCCTGATATATGCGCTTGCATTGTGAGCTGTATGTTTGATCAGTTATTTATAGTGATTAATATTGATTTCTACTCTTCCGGGCTTTGCTACCGGTCCCCACTCGATAGCCATCCGTTTAACCTGACTGTCGTCCTCCCAGACTCTGGCATTCGTCAGTGCGTCGAACAGTGCTTTGTTGTAGTTGTCCAGATCCCGACGTCTGTTATCTGGCGGGAAAAGAACTATGTTTACCTCAACGTTGACGTTAACTGGTTTCGGTATGCCGCCATACTGCTCAACAACAGAGGCATAAACGTTCTTCTTGAACTTCCTCCCCATCTCACTGATCAGATGCTTCCCCTTTAACGCTCCACGATCAGGGGACCGGTAATAGGTGTTAACTGTTGGCGGGAACGGCAACGTTAATTTCATTGCTGAACACCTCTCGCTTCCAGCCATGACAAAGCGCGTTCTCTTGCATCACTATCACCGTTAACAAGTGACTTTATGATCGATATCGCGTCTATCTCGTCGTTTGATGAAATAACGGTAATCCCTCTGGAAACACCAGGTGCAACTGAGATAAATCCCTTCTTCGCTATAGCCTTCACATGATCAGCTGCCGCGTTTGGTGATGAGCAACCAATCAGCCCAGCCAGTTCACATATCGTTGGAGGGAATCCAAACCGGCGCTGATAGTTCACGATCGAACCAAGTACTTCACTTTGTCTCACGGTAAGTTTGTTCACCTCAGCGCTCCTTAATCCGCTTGTTCAAAATCCCGACTTCGAGATACAAATGAGATGGCGTAAAGCCAAGCTGCTTAACCATCCCCATAGCACCGTTAAAAATTGGCCTGGCTATTTCGTCACAATTCATGCCAGGGTTAGCCTTGCGTTTGGCGGTTATTTCCTCGTTGCATCTTCTGGCGATGTTACGAAGCGCGTTTCGTGCTTCAACGTCCTGCATAAGCCACCTCCAGCAGCGAACCAGATTTACCAACGTAACCAGGAGACATGATTACATCAGGGTTTTCAGCCTGATTTCCCCAGTGATGCCAGCCTGGGGCCGCGCAGCGGCTGAACAACTCAATGCGTGACACATCGCCGTATAATTTCTCCAGACGGTAACGCGCTTCAGCTGGCTTCTGGCTGTGCTCGCCGAGTGGGCTGTAGATAACCTGTTTTATGCTGGCGTTCTGACGCTCAAGCCCTTTCCCTCTGGTGGCAATTAGCAGATCCTCGGTATTAGCGCGGGTATGGTTACCACCGTTCATTCGGGTCTGAGCGTTCAACAGGTCAAGGAAGTCGTAAAAGTCCTCTACTCCACCAGCCTGAAGCGCTTTGTTGATGTGCTGCTCAGCCAGTGAGTTGAACTTCACCCATGTGAATCCCTTCATTGTCCGAACCTTAAAACCCCATGCCTCAGCAAGTTCGATCGCTTCACGCGTATGTGTACCAGTGAACCACATGGCCAGAACGGAATCTTCCGCAGCCAGCTCCCAGACAGGAAGGCGTTTTATGTCGATGAGTTTCATCGTGCCGTAATGGTTTTCCGCTGCGCCATTGCTGATGGTGTTCCCGTATTCCCACGGCGGATCGGCGTAAATCAGTGAATAGCTCATTAACGACCTCCCGAAAATCGACCAGCCAGATAGCATCCGTCTTCGGAAATAACCGCTGGCTTAGCCAGGCCAAGGCAGCGCTGACGTTCTGCCAGTATTGCTGCTCGCTCTGATTCAATGGCTGATGCGCTGAAAGCCTCCATGTAAATCGTCGCAGCACGGTGAAAGAGACCTTTCGACTCCAGACCTTTCGCCGTTTCCATCAGGGCGCTGACTTCAGGAGTTGGTTCAAACACCTCGAAGTGGCAATCTGCTGGCGGTTCCGCGTAGTAACGGAATTGTCGCCCGTCGCGTTTACGCGTTGCCATCCCAGAACCATACAGGCGGCAAACGGCTAGTTGGAGCCTGTCCTGGCTGAACTGGGTCAGACCTTCGATGATGTCCCTGGTCGTGGAGCCGGGATTCATGGCAATAAACATCTGGACCGTTTTCAGAATGCTCATCGTTACCCCCTGAACCCTGGTGGAATAGCGCTGTAATCAGTGTTCTTGAAGCTGGGTTTGAAAATGCCATCTTCGCGCGCCCACTCGCCATTAACCCTGGCTGGTCTGCCAGCTTTGTCCCAGTTATTTGCAGACTTGAGGTATCCCGGGAACTTGGACGGCTGGAAAAGCGTCTGTGGTCGCAGGTAATCAGACATCTTCAGGTCATCACCCCATTTCGCGTTGCAGTAATCCACCACCAGCGACAACTCTCCAACGGTGAACCCTTCGCCGATACGTGCACGAATGTTTTGCAGAGACGTGGTTGAAACCTGGTAGCGTGAGTTCGTGACCTGGTTCAGATGAACCAAAACCTGTTTAGCCTGTTCAGTAATCAACACATCACGGTCTGGTTGCCCCGCAACCGGACAAGAGTCTTTACCTGTAATCTCTGTAGTACTCTCTGTTGTATTCTCTGTAGGATCATCAGTGCATTTTGACCTGATGACAGCGGTTCTCTTTGACCTGATGGAGTGTGTCACTTTGACCTCTTCCATCGTGTCATTTTGACCTGATGGAACAGCGCATTTTGACCTCTTCGATTCGATCACTTTGACTTCATCTAAAAGCTCGCTTTCATAGTTGATCGTGTAGAAGTTTGTCATGTCGCGTTGAGACTTGTTCAGTTGCTCAATTTTGAGCACGCCGAGTGTCTTCAGACGGGTGAATGTGCGCTTCAGAGTCGACTCTGACCAGAACGGGAACTGCTCCAGCCACTGTTCTGTCGTGTTGTAAATCCAACGAACGCCGTCACGCTCCATGCCTGATTTGGTTTCTTGCAGCCAGTAATTAATCTGCTGCAAAGCAATCGCCTCATTCAGGCCAATGCTGTATGCAAGGTCAGGATTTATTACTATTGGCCGGGATGTCATTAACAGGCTCATTCTGATCCTCTATTTCCCTGAATTTACGCTGAAACTGTTCGAGAGGACTGAAGCACTCATGCTCGTATCCGTCGCGCAGGTATATAACCCGTTGAGTTTCTGGCTCCCACCGGATAACCCTGACTGGGACGCCGTAGCTGTCTTTAAACCGTCTGTTGAGTGCTCGCATTCGACCTTCTCCGCCTGGCCGTTGAAATCACCTACAACCCAATCGACAAACTGGTAGCAGACAGGCTCAAAGCATCCGGATACCATTACCCCATACACGAACTGCGCCGGACCTTTTCCACCCGGCATAGGTCGAGCAATTAGTTGCGACCTGCGGTACTGTGTTGTTACACTGTTCATGCGTTAGTTTCTCCACTGAATACGACACGCCACGACGCCAGGAGCTGCACACTCGCTGGCGTCACTTCTTTTGACGGCGGCTGAATAAGGCAACAATCGCGCGGATTTCTTCTTCACGTGCTGCCAGATGGCGGCGGTGATGTTCCTGAATCTCTTCGGCTTCATGCTTTTCAATCACTCCATCTTCAAGCGCCTTCTGGATAATCTGATCGACCTGCCCTCTTGCAGCTGCTGTACGCATTGCACGGCTGAACAAGTCAACACGGTCCAGATCTTCCAGGCTTGGTACATCCACCAGCAGCGCACCGCGACGCTTAGCAAAGTAGTCGGCAACGAATGACGTGTTGGAAATGTCTTCCATCGCTTCCAACTCGGTGACTTCAAAGAAACGACAACCGTTTTTCTCGTATAGGTTGTTGTTAAATTGGGTTTCTGACATGCCTAACGCACCAGCCATAGCCTGACGGCCTCCGGGGTACGCCTTACACATCGCTTTCACTACTTCTTTCAGGGTTTGCTCTACCATCTTGTTTTTCCTTTGGTAGTTATGTTGAGGGTTCAATTTCAGTAGACTGAAGCGGTGGGAAAACATCATCGATACTTACTTCTGCGCCGAAATCATTGAGCGCAGAAACAATTGCGCGGCACTGATCGATGTTCATTTTTCTTTTGCTGTTTTCGTAGTGGCAAACTGCCCCTTTTGTTACACCAAGTGCATTTGCTAAGTGCCCCTGAGTGATGCCTAACTTGGTTCTAATTACTCGAAGGTTATTCATTTCACTCTCCTGTTAACAGCACAAATATACATTTTGTATTCGTAAATCACAAGAGAGATATACGTTTTGTGACTCGATTAAAAGTATACGGGCTGTATTATTTTGGTATGACTATGAAATGGTACGATTTGGCTAAAACCCTGATGAAAGAACAGGGAGTTACTCAAGAGCAGCTTGCAGAACACCTTGGTATTACTAAAGGTGCAGTTAGCCATTGGTTGAATGCACGGCGTGAACCAGGCCTGGAAGAGATTGCACGAATTCTAGAGTTTTTAGGGAAGAAAAATTTTTCTGTCGGCGCGGGCGGCTTAATAGTTGATGATACCCTCAAAGGGGATGTTGAGTATGTTGGCCCATATAAGCCAGGTAAAAAGTATCCTGTATTAAGCAGCGTAAAAGCTGGTGCCTGGGGGGAAGCTGTAGAAGCATATACCCTGAAAGATATTGACCTTTGGCTCGAGTCAGATGCACATATTCAGGGAGAAGCCTTCTGGCTGGAAGTTGAAGGTGACTCCATGACGGCTCCAGTTGGGCTGAGTATTCCTGAAGGTACGTTTGTCTTGTTTGACACGGGCAGAGATCCTGTAAATGGCAGCCTGGTGATTGCAAAACTATCAGATACAAACGAAGCCACTTTCAAAAAATTAATTGTTGATGGTGGTCAAAAATATTTGAAGGGACTGAATCCGCAATGGCCTCTTGTGCCAATCAACGGCAACTGTAGAATCATCGGCGTCGGCGTTGAAACCAAACTACGACTTATCTAAACATTCCTTGTTACCCAGCTGCTTAGCTGGGTTCTCAAAATCATATGGGGCAACCCGTCCCAAGCAGCCTTAGGCGCAACTTTCCATATCCTCTCTGATGTGTCACGACAATACATAATGTTAATATTAATTTTTTAGTATACAAATCGTATTGACTGGAATGAATACGTTTTGTATATTCCAATCATCGATAGAGAACATTGTGAGTAAGCATAATGAGCACAAGCGCAAACAGAAAGATGATAGCTCTACCTGATGGGATGAAATTCACTCCTGTTTATAGTAAGTGCCCTGTATGCGGTTGTGACTTACAGAAGTGGCATGATTCCTTTGTAGAGCAGGTAAGCACCTATCAGACAAAGAATTGTTCCGGTAATACTGAATGCACGTTTGAAACCAGTCCCAAGAAATTGCTGGCCCATAACATATTCTACAACTGTGTAGCGTGGGTGATTCTTCCATTCTCCGCAGCAAAAAAATATGCCGCCGAGAGAAATCAAAAGCGCAGAACTGGTAGGTAGCTTAGGTAGCAACCCTCCAGCAGTGGAAAGAAAAACAATAGTACAGATTACGATCAGTACTTTATACCAAACATCCAATTGAAGATTGGATAAAGGATTATTCATGATTTTCAATTTCTTGGTTGTGTGAGAACTCCAAGAATACCACCGAGCCTGATGTGGTGAAAAGACAGGCACAGCCCAGACGATATCTGTGTGGCTTAAAAAATAGATGGGAACCGGTGGAATCCCGGTGCACAACGAAAAGAGCGCTGGCATGCAAAAAATATCTCGCAGCCGTAGCAGCACCAAAAGCCAGGGTGGAACGGCAGAAACGCGGTAGTGCTCTTTTCGTTGTGGCATTAGCTCAGTTGGATAGAGCAACGGCCTTCTAAGCCGTGGGTCGCAGGTTCAAATCCTGCATGCTGCGCCAGAATCACATCGTCAGAGTGGTTCAAGGAAGTAAGAAAGCTGTGTGGAGTCTTGGCGGTACCAGTACCAACCTTTGAAGTCCCTGGTACCGCCCTTTTTACTCAACTGAAAGCGCGTTCTGTCCCTTGTCATTAAGTGCAAGTTCGTTAAATCCAAAACCAGCGGAACGCGCTTTCAATTGAGTGGAGAAACTAACCGGCGATTGCAGTCGCCCGTTTCACTAAGTGCCTCTTCATGGGGCATTTACTGAAACGAAACCAAAAATATTATTCGCATTTTTGCGAGGGATTCGTGCAACCAAAATTCAGCGCCGTGCAGGGCGCATATAACACGGAGAAACTAACCATGACGACCACACAGAACGTCACTGAGTTACAACCACGTATGACCAGAGAGCAACTGATCGATGCAGCCCGTAAAGCTGCCCCTCTCCTTCCTGTTGCTTACCGCGGAATTATGACAGAACTGGCTAACCGCCTTGATATCGTCAGCGTTGCGCTGTGCGAGTCAATGGAACAGCGTAAATCACTGGCCATCGAGAACACCGTTTTACGCGATGACGTTGTCTGCTGGGCAAAAGAATGCGACCGCATTGTTGAAAGACACACAAAAACACGAAGCAACATGCACCTACTGGAAGCTCAGCGCGAACTACGTGAGTTAACTCCGGTAACTAATGTTGTGATGAATGAAGGGGCTAAGTGATGGCCGCCAACTCATTCAAGCAGATGTCCCGTGACGGGACCATCAAGCGCACAGATACCGGGATGTTTATCAGCCTTGACCATATCCACGTGCGTGAAGGTTTCAACAAGCGTGAAGACGACGAACGCACCCGCCAGGCAGATGACGACCTGTTTAACTATCTGATGAACGGTGGAACCGTTCCTCCGCTGGAGGTTATCGCACGTGATGAAGGTGGTGTGTGGGTTGTTGAAGGCCACCGCCGACGTCGCTGCTACGCTCGTTGTGCTGAAGCTGGTAAGCCGGTAGACCGCATTCATATCATGCCGTTTAACGGTAACGATGTGCAGCGTCTGGCTCGCATCATGACCAGCAATAACCAACTCCCCCTTTCCGATATTGAACAGGCTGCTGTTATTCAGGAGCTTCATAACGCTTTCAACCAGACCACCAGCGAGATTGCAAAGCTGGTCAATAAGTCTGTAGCGACCGTTGAGAAGTTGCTCACTCTGAGTACCGCTAATTATGACGTTCAGCAGGAAGTTAAATCTGGTGCCGTGTCTGTTGATGTTGCTGTTGACCGCGTTCGCGAGTTTGGTGAACAGGCTGGTGAAGTTCTCCAGCACGATAAAGCCGTAGCCGCCGCCCAGGGGAAAACAAAGGTTACGCGCAGTTCTATCGCTCCTGAACTCAACATTAAAAGTGCTCGCCGCTTCGTCGAACTGATGGCCATGGCGACGATCAGCGATGAAGGCGTGTTCACTTTGCAAGGCACTGCACTGGCTGAAGCCCTGTCGATAATCGACGAACATAAAACCATTGCTGAAGCTCGCGAAACCTATCGCCTTTCACAGCCAATCCCTACGACAGAGATTATCGGGAAAGTGCTGTATGTGAAGCTGGACGGTAAGGAAATCGGCTCGGCAATAATTTACCGCGGTAAGAACGTCACGCTCGACCTAGGTGACAGAAAAATCATCGCCAGCCAGTCAAAAGCAGTGGCCCACTTCGTTAAACAACACAAACTTCAGCAGGTACATACCAATGCAAACGATCAATAACCGTATGACAGAAACTCAAATTGCTGATCTCTTCAGCCTGGCGGTTCAGTTGCAGGTTAAAGCTGAAGAATCAGATGATCGTGATACTGCCATTTTGGCCTACTCAATTCAAAACGCCTGCTCAAATTTAACGGAATCCCGTCGCGAGTTCCGTTCAGCAGACGCGACCATTCACAATCTTGAACTGAAGATCACAGACCTTGCAGTACAGCTCGCTAACGCCGAGAGCAAGTGCAGGGAGTTGGCGGCGGAGAATGCGCATATGCAGCAGGTAATCGGCGATGTGCAAAAACTCTACTACGAATCAGACGGCATTGTTGGCTATCACCTGAACGGTGACATTGCTAAGTGGGATGATGTGATGCCTGATTTATGGTCAGAAACCCCAGCTACCGACGCTTTCCTGGCTGAAGTTCGGGCGCAAGTTGTGGAGATGTTCTCCGATAAATTTGGTGGAGGAACTCTGTTATCCGACATGGTTAAAGAGACCGCCAAAGAGTTCGCCGCCCAACTTCGCAAAGGAGCCGCGCTATGAGCACTATCCAGTATGTAGTGATTGAAGAGGGTGAATTCCCTGATGATGCATACTTTCTCGATCCGCAAAACATCGATGAATCCACTGATGAATGGTATCTCGAGAGCTTAGCGCAAGACGCAGCTCTTGATTATTTCGAAAACCATGATGGATGGGAATCTTCTTGGCCTATGGATATTGAGCTTTTCTCCGATGGTAAAAGCGTTGGCATATTCGCGGTTGAAATGGAGCAGGTTCCGAGATTCATTGCTCGGAAGAATCCGGAGGCAGCCCAATGACAGCACTCAACAAACAGGCGCTGCGTAAGCTGGCAAAAGCATTATCCGGTAAGGAGTGGGTTGCCTTCGTTCATAAGGCATCTGGTACGTATGCCGTAGGTTCGTTAGGTCATGAGCGTGGCGAAGACATTATCAAATGGCCTGGCCTTGATGGTCAGGATAACGCAGAAATCAAAGCAAAATTCATCGCCGCTGCTAACCCAGCCACCGTGCTGGCGCTGCTGGATGAACTGGAAGCAGCTGATATGCGCAACGCTGAGCTGGAGGAGGTTCTTGACGCAGAGATCGGCACATGGACACAACGGTACGAATGCGCAAATAGCCGCAGGGAAGCCGCAGAGAAGACCTCAGAGGCTCGCAAACAGGCGCTCATTCGTTCGCACAAGATGTTTCAGCGACAAAGGGATCGTGCAGTGGCCGCAGAGAAGCGCGTGGCCGAGCTGGAGGCGAGCCACAGTAAGCTGCGCGAGTCGATGGCAGCCATTCATAACACGATTCGTCTGGATGGCGGATATACGCCACTGGCAGCAATACTCAACGCCGCTAAACGCGCATATGAAGAATCAGCCTCCGCCGCTGGCATTGGCGTTAAGGGGGAGTGAGATGGCGCTGACGAAAAAACAACGCGCAGAGCTACGCATGAAGTTCGGCGGTCGCTGTGCTTATTGCGGCTGCGAACTTGGCGATAAGTGGCATGCAGACCATGTAGAGGCGGTACGAAGAAATATCAGCAACGGCTACGCAATGGACAAGCCAGAAAATGACACGGTCAGCAACATGGTTCCAGCATGCATTCCATGTAACTTGTTCAAAATGTGCAGCACAGTAGAAGACTTTCGCAGCCGCATAGCCACTCAGGTTGATGTGACCCGTCGGGCGTCAAGAAGTTACCGCACAGCGGAATCATTTGGCCTGATTAAACAGACTAACGCACCAGTTGTGTTCTGGTTCGAACGATATCAAGAGGGTGCTAACTTATGACAAAAATATTCCGGAAGAATTATCCGCGTCAAAGCCGGGTTAAAGAGGCTCTATTTTTCCTTTTCTTTCTTATTTTAATGATTCCAATATCACCGATAGTCCTCATCTGCTTAGCAGGAGAACAGGCAGAAAAAATAGCTGAGTGGTATAGCTCCATCGTATGGGGGCCATTTAACAAACTGCACAACAAATTAAATCCGTACAGGGAGGACTAACCCATGACAACTAACACCAATAACAGAATGAACACGGAAGAATTAAAAGAGCGCATCGCAGAAGGTATCGAGGATGCCTATGATTTGCTTTCTTACAAGGTTCCTACGGCATATAGACGTTTTCACCGTCTGGAGGCTGCACTTGCAAAACTTCTTGAAGAAGTGCGCGAAAGTTATCCGGACGCAAGGTATTACACAACGGGCGGCGATGGGTTCGCGCTATTGTTGGGGGAGTCACATAGCGGAAGAGGTGAAACACCAAATAATGAATTAATGGCACTATCGGCGGCAAAGTTGACCGTTCAGGGAGGTGACTGGTAAATGACAACTAACAACCACCCGGCGCACGGTCCTGTATCACTCGATCGCCTGCACCAGATAAGCGAAATACTCAGCAAAGCAGCAGCACAAAGCGACGGTGGTAATCTCGGCTATGCAATGGCTGATGCTGTGAAGGTGATTGATGGGGTGATTGCATCGTTTGGTGCTGAGCCTGTGGCGTGGCTCCATTCTGACAATGGCATTGGTATTCCAGCAATAACAAGAAGCCGCAATGTTGCTGATAGCTGGTTTTCAAAAGGCTGGAATATCAAGCCACTCTACACCACACCGCCAGCGACGGTATCATTTCCTAATGAAGTTAGCTGGGAAGATGTGCCAGAGGAAATCACCGAAGACGACATGGAACTAGCGTTGGCATGGGTGCATGGCTTCAATCAGTGCCGCTCCGCCATGCTTCAGGCTGGCAACTCTCCGGTAACTCCGGATTGTTGGTGTCGCACTTGCCGCCCCGTGACGATGAGTGACATGCGATTTGTCGTTTGCCCTGACTGCGGAAACAAGCGCTGTCCGCATGCCAATGACCACAGGAATGCTTGCACTGGAAGTAACGAGCCGGGACAGATTGGCAGCGCATATCCAGCAGCACCACAGCAGGAGTGATTATGTCAGCGGAAACATTGTCATATCAGTTCAGAAATAGCCAATCACAGGAAGAGGCACTGGTTACTTACGAATGGCAGGCATTGTACTTTGAAAGCATATTTCTTCATGAAATGGCAGAAGCTTGCAGGCAGGCCGCAATGATGGTTTCAGCAACACCTCAGCAGGAGGTCATGTGATGGAAAATAGATACATCTACCACAACTGTGCTGTTAACGGTAGTGCGCAACTTGCTGGAATAGCTCAACTTACTTTCCGCATAAAATCACAGGCTGATTTAGAAAAGCTGAAGGAGTTAATTTCTGGAGATGATTTTAAGCCAAAGGCGATTAGCTCTCTTTCATACCTTGGTCGAGAGGTGGACGAATAATGCCTCCAATCAAAGTTGTTGTCGTAATAGTGGTAATGTTTGCTATATGCCAGCTCATATCCATGACCGGGTATGGATTATGGTGAGCAAACTAAAACAGCGGCGCACGCGCCGCCTTAAGGCAGAAGTCGCATGGTGGAAATCTGAAGCTGAATACTGTAAGGCGCGAGTGTTCGAACAGGCAAACGAAATTGCTGAACTCAGAAGCATGGTGATTCGTGTACCAATGCCGGTAATGGTGCCAGTAGAGATACTTCATCAGCTAAATGGGAATGGTTCGAAAGAAAGTCCATTATGTCGCAATTGCAACGATGGTACCCGTCACGGGTGTTCATCGTGTGCTTACAGAATGAACTAACCGGGTGCAGCCGGTTTAAGTGGAGAACTATCTATGAGCGGACAAATCCAACGTTTTCTTACTCCAGATGACCTCTATCAATTAACTGGTTATCGTCGCCCTTCCCTACAGTGTAAAGCTCTGAGGGATAGTGGAATATTTTTTATCCCACGTAAGGACGGTAGACCAGGAACAACATGGGATCATGTATCAAACCCGGTTGGCATTAAGTTGATAGTGAGCAATCCAGAGGAAGAAGAACCAAACTTTAAGGATATGTAATGTCTAGAGCTCGAAAAAACCCTGATGATAACTGGATGCCTCCCCGCGTTCGCCGAGGAAAATCTGCTTATGAGTTTCGTACCACAGATGGTCGTACCATCAGGTTGTGCAATCCTGAGCTAACAAAATCGCAGGTATGGGCAGCTTACGAAAACTTCATAAACGATTTAAAGGTTGGTACGAACTTCAACGCACTTTGTGAAGAGTTCTTTAATTCCGGTGATTTCCACGAGTTAGCAACTGAAACACGTAAAGACTACAGAAAATACGGTTCAAAGGTAAATGTTGTCTTCGGGAAAATGAAGCCGGATAACATCAAGCCAGAGCACATCAGAAAATACATGGATAAACGAGGTGTTAAGAGCAGAGTTCAGGCAAACCGCGAGAAAGCATTTATGTCCAGGGTGTTTCGGTGGGCATACGAACGAGGAAAGGTGAAGATGAATCCTTGCCAGGGCGTGAAGCAATTTAAAGAGCAGGCTCGGACCCGTTATATTAGCGATAGGGAATATGATGCACTTTATAGCGTTGCTTCTATTCCCGTAAAAGTTGCAATGGAGTTGGCATATCTATGTTGCGCCCGCCAGGGAGACATTCTTGACCTCAAAAAGAGTCAATTATTGAGCGAAGGAATTTTAATTCAGCAGAGTAAAACCGCAGTTAGCCAGATCAAGGCCTGGACAAAACGTCTGGAGGATGCCGTTAATCTTGCTGACAGCATTCCTCTCAACAGCGGGATGGTAAGTATTTTTGTCATCCACCAGCCATCAGGTCTGCGATACACACGCGATGCTTTTAATGCACAGTGGATGAAGACAAAAAAACTTGCTGCTGAGAAATATCCAGACCTAGATTTCCAGTTCACTTTCCATGATCTAAAAGCCAAAGGAATTTCGGATCTTGAAGGTACGCTGAGTGAGAAACAAGAAATTTCAGGTCATAAAAACGCCTCACAAACAGCGAGATATAATCGAAGAATTTCAGTTGTTCCGGTCGTTGGGGGGCAGTAATGCCCTCTTTTTATGGCGAAGCTCAATGGCGAAACAATGGTGAACATGAAGCACAAAAACAAAAAAACCACCCGTAGGTGGTTTCACGACACTGCTTATTGCTTTGATTATTCTGTTCTTTCCCATGGTACCCGGAGTGGGACTTGAACCCACACAGCGCGAACGCCGAGGGATTTTAAATCCCTTGTGTCTACCGATTCCACCATCCGGGCTCGGGAAGAAAGTGGAGGCGCGTTCCGGAGTCGAACCGGACTAGACGGATTTGCAATCCGCTACATAACCGCTTTGTTAACGCGCCAAATTCTTCAGGCCTTTCAGCCAGACATCCGCTTGACGCCGATGTCTTTTAAACTGGAGCGGGAAACGAGACTCGAACTCGCGACCCCGACCTTGGCAAGGTCGTGCTCTACCAACTGAGCTATTCCCGCATTCATCAAGCAATCAGTTAATCACTTGATTTTATTATCGTCTGGCAATCAGTGCCGCCGTTCGATGCGTTGCATTCTACTTACCTGGCGCGATGAGTCAACGATATTTTTCACCACTTTTGATCGTTTGCTGAAAATTGCGCCGAAACGATCACTGATCAAGCAAATCTGCACGCGCAGCGCTCAAATATTGCAACATTGACCACAGAGTCAGTACCGCAGCCACAAAGAAAAGTGCAATACCGGCGTACTCAACCCAAATGTTCGGACGCCACAGCAGCCAGGCCAACGCCACCATCTGGGCAGTGGTTTTCACTTTCCCAATCCAGGAGACAGCCACGCTACTGCGTTTACCCAACTCCGCCATCCATTCACGTAGCGCAGAAATAATAATTTCACGGGCGATCATCGTTGCTGCCGGTAAGGTCACCCACCAGCTGTGATAATGCTCGGTTACCAGCACCATGGCGATAGCCACGAGAACTTTATCTGCCACAGGGTCAAGGAAAGCACCAAACCGGGTACTCTGGTTCCAGCGGCGTGCCAGAAAACCATCGAACCAGTCAGTCACCGCCGCGACGCAGAAAATGAGCGCGGCGGCAAACGGCGACCAGGTGACAGGCAGATAAAAGACCAATACAAAGAATGGGATAAGGATGACACGGAACAGTGTAAGCAACGTAGGGATATTAAATTGCATAATGACGGGTAACTATCTGTTGTCAGTAAGATTACCCCTATGTTGCTACAGAGACATCAATGTTTCAACGACCAGAAGATCTTTTCTGCCAGACCTTGCGAAATACCCGGCACTTTTGCAATTTCCTCAACGCTGGCGTTACGTAAACCTTGCAAACCGCCCATATATTTCAACAACATTTGCCGACGTTTTGGCCCGACGCCTTCAATGGTTTCCAGGGAACTGGTATTTTTGACCTTCGCCCGTTTCTTACGGTGCCCGCCAATCGCGTGATCGTGTGATTCATCGCGAATATGCTGGATAACATGCAGCGCGGGAGAATCTGGCGGCAAACTAAATCCCTCACCTTCCGGCTCAAAGAACAGCGTTTCCAGCCCAGCCTTCCTATCTGCACCTTTGGCAACGCCAAGTAGCAGCGGATGATTTTTATCCCATGAGACATCCAGTTCGGCGAAGACATTTTTCGCCTGCGCAAGCTGGCCTTTGCCGCCGTCGATAAGGATCACATCCGGGATCTTACTGTCGTCAATGGCTTTACCATAACGCCGACGCAGCACCTGATTCATCGCCGCATAATCATCGCCCGGCGTGATGCCAGTAATGTTATAGCGCCGATACTCCGCACGCAGCGGGCCGTTGGCATCAAACACCACACAGGAAGCGACGGTTTGTTCACCCATGGTATGGCTGATGTCAAAGCACTCCATCCGCTTCACTTCCGGCAATTTCAACACGCTGGCAAGCGCGGTCAGTCGCTGGTGAACGGTAGATTGCTGCGAAAGTTTGCTGGTTAAGGCCGTCGCCGCATTGGTGCGCGCGAGTTTCAGATAACGCGCCCGATCGCCGCGAGGTTTGGTTTGAACATTAATCTTGCGTCCCGCCAGTTCTGAAAGGGAATCGGCGAGCAGCGTTTTATCGCTAAGATTAAAATCGAGCAGGATCTCACCCGGTAAGGTGCGCATCTGGCTGCCTTGTAAATAGAACTGACCTACGAAGGTTTCTACCACCTCGCTCAGTTCCGTACCGCCCGGCACTTTCGGGAAATAGCTGCGGCTGCCGAGCACTTTACCCTGACGAATGAACAATACGTGGACACAAGCCATGCCCGCATCGAACGCCACACCAATAACGTCAAGGTCGTCGCCGGTATTGGACACAAACTGTTTTTCGGTGACGCGTCGCACCGCCTGAATTTGGTCGCGAATACGTGCCGCTTCTTCAAACTCCAGATTCTGACTGGCAGTTTCCATACGGCTAATGAGTTGCGTAAGCACCTGATCATCTTTGCCAGACAAAAACAGGCGCACATACTCGACCTGCTGAGCGTATTCTTCTTCACTCACCAGTCCTTCAACGCACGGTCCCAGACAGCGCCCTATCTGATATTGCAGACACGGACGCGAGCGATTGCGATAAACACTATTTTCGCACTGGCGAATGGGGAAAATCTTTTGCAGTAGCGCCAGAGTTTCACGTACGGCATAGCCATTCGGGAACGGGCCGAAATATTCACCTTTGGCATGCTTCGCACCACGATGCATCGCCAGACGCGGGTGGGTATCGCCACTCAGGAAGATAAAAGGATAAGATTTATCATCGCGTAGCAAAACGTTGTAACGCGGCTGATAGAGTTTGATGTAGTTGTGTTCCAGCAACAGCGCTTCGGTTTCTGTATGAGTAACCGTTACATCAATTTGCTGAATCTGGGCGACCAGCGCTTCGGTTTTGCGCGAAGCGAGGTTGCTACGGAAATAGCTGGAAAGCCGTTTTTTCAGGTCTTTCGCTTTGCCGACATAGATAACCGTACCACCAGCATCGTACATGCGATAAACGCCTGGCTGGCTGGTTACGGTTTTTAAAAACGCTTTTGCGTCAAACTGATCACTCACTGACTTGATAATGTCTCCGCATTACACAGACCATGGCGAATTGCCAGGTGAGTCAGCTCAACATCGCCATGAATGTTTAGTTTACTGAACATACGATAGCGGTAGCTGTTCACCGTTTTCGGACTGAGATTGAGCTGTTCTGAGATCTCATTGACCTTCTGGCCCTTGGTGATCATCAGCATAATCTGCAATTCACGTTCAGACAAACTGGCAAATGGGCTTTCTGTTTTTTCTGGTTCGATCTGGCTTAACGCCATTTGTTGAGCGATGTCAGAAGCAATGTAACGCTGCCCTGAATAGACAGAACGAATCGCACTCACGACTTCCTGCGGAGCCGCGCCTTTGCTGAGGTAGCCCGCAGCACCGGCCTGCATGACTTTAGCTGGTAAAGGGTTTTCTGTATGGACGGTAAGCATGATGATTTTGACATCAGCTGTGGAACGCGCGATTTTACGCGTCGCCTCAAGACCGCCAATGCCCGGCATACTCATGTCCATTAGCACCACGTCAACGGCATTTGTCCGGCACCACTTAACGGCGTCTTCACCGCACGATGCCTCACCGACGACTTTAATACCCTTTATATCTTCCAGAATGCGTCGTATCCCTGCGCGCACCAGTTCGTGGTCATCAACAAGTAGAACGTTGATCAAAGGAATATCTCCAGAAATAGGGATAACGCTACTGATAGTTAGTCATTCGTATATTAGCGGTTTTTATTGCAACTTTGAAACGTTAAAAATGGTGGGTATTCGATTTTTCTCTCGTTTTTGTCAATTCGATTGTCCACAGTTATGGTCACGCCCGTCACCAACGGCTTACCGGATCGTTTCACAGTAAGCCCTGCGACGAAATGTGACAAAAATTACCTTTATTCAGCAAAAATGAAAATCAGCCCGCTGAATATGTAACATTAATTAACCCGAACAATACGGGCAAAAAACATTCATGATAAAAATATTTATTGGTCATTATATTAACGTATTTTATAGCACTGCCGATATCACGCTCAAAAAACAACCACTGCTATTTTTAGCAAAGCTTATGGTATACTCCGCCGCCTTAACATTTTTCACCGCAAATTTTCATTGCAACATGACGAGGAAAATAAATGAGTACGCCTGATTTTTCTACTGCCGAGAATAATCAAGAACTGGCAAATGAAGTCTCCTGCCTGAAAGCGATGCTGACGCTGATGCTGCAGGCGATGGGACAAGCTGACGCGGGCCGCGTGATGTTAAAGATGGAAAAACAGCTTGCGCTGATCGAAGACGAAACCCAGGCTGCAGTATTTTCCAAAACGGTTAAGCAAATTAAACAAGCCTACCGTCAGTAATATAAAACCGGCTGAGAGCGTGCCTTTCAGCCGGTTTTTGCATCTGGCACGCAGAACAGAAAAGAGATCAAATTAAGCCAGTAGCGGCCGCGTAACAGGCCACCTGGGTCTTATTTGGTGCATTGATTTTTTTCTGCATGTTTTTCTGATGGAAATTGACCGTATTCTCAGAGATTGACAAAATCATCGCTATCTCTGCTGATGTCTTCCCTTCCGCCGTCCATTTCAAAATTTCTTTTTCGCGCTTGCTGAAATTCATCTCTGGCGTCATCACTATTTCATCATTTAAACGCATCAGAGCCATCAGACTTTCGCGCACCAGTAACTGCATTTTTAATTGCAGTTCATCACTAAGAATGGGTATTTCGCGCGCGCTGCAACGGGAAAAGGACAAAAAGCCCAGCGCCCGGTTTGGCAGCATTAAATACTGAGTGACACCGCGGCGTAAACCATGTGCGCGCGCGGCTTCCCATAACGGCTGTGCTTCGTTGAATAAGTCATCATTCCACATTAGATGGCCCTGACTAAAGTTTTCAGGGTTCAGCACCGGATCAATTGCGAGAAAGTTTTTTGCCTGATAATAACTAACCCACGCCTCAGGGTAATTGGTGTAGAAAGCCACTTTAGGTCGAGTGAATGGTACCGGGTGGCGGACACATAACGAATAGTAATCGTACTCCAGCTGCTGAGCCTGAAGCTCAATTTCATGGTAGACCTCTTCTGCGGTCTCCATCCTCTGAAAACGCAACAGCATCGTGCGACGCCAGCTGAAAAAATCCGTATCCTGCATAGTAAACCGCAACGCCCCTGAGAGTGAGTATCATTTATAATGATAATTCAAACTATCACATAAATAAGATTTATATATAATTTATATTATTCAGGCAATGAATTACTTTTGCAAGCCATAGCATTCTCTTATGTTATTAATGAGTTATGCTGATTTGTTAAGCAGTTTTATCAGGCTTGAAATGGCGTCCCGCCCCGACAGGTGAATCGTCGGGGCTGATTTTTTCTTATTATTGCAGCAGAAACTTCTCGAGGAACTGGCGGGTGCGAGGCTGCTGGGGATCAGCAAATAACGCTTTTGCTGCCCCCTGCTCGACTATCCGCCCCTGGTCCATAAAAATCGCCCGGTCCGCAACATCCCGGGCAAAGCTCATTTCGTGCGTCACAATCACCATCGTGCGCTTTTCCTGCGCCAGCTGGCGGATTGTGTTCAGGACTTCGCCCACCAGCTCTGGATCCAGCGCTGACGTTGGCTCGTCAAACAAAATCACCTCAGGACGCATTGCCAGCGCACGCGCAATCGCTACACGCTGCTGTTGACCGCCAGACAAACGACGTGGATAGCTGGTTTCTTTACCGGCCAGCCCAACTTTCGCCAGCAGCTCGCGAGCGCGCGCCGTGGCCTCTTCTTTCGGTTCGCCTTTGACGATCACCGGCCCTTCAATAATGTTTTCCAGCACCGTACGATGCGGAAACAAATTAAAGTTCTGGAAGACAAACCCGACGTGCTGACGCAACTGGCGAATCAGCGATTTTTGCTGACTTAATGAACGTGCAGTATCAATAGTGATATCGCCAACGGTGATCGTTCCCGCTTCCGGTTGTTCCAGCAGATTTATGCTGCGTAGCAACGTGGTTTTGCCGGAACCACTCGGACCGATAATTGCCACCACTTCGCCAGGCTTTACCTCGAGGTCGATACCGTGCAGCACCGTCTGACCGTGAAATTTTTTCACCAGGTTCTTAACTTCAATGGCACTCATTTTGGTTCTCTCTCCTGGCGATTAAGTTGATTCTCAAAATGGTTCTGCAACGTCGATAACACAGTCGCCATGATCCAGTAGATGAGCGAAGCCGCCAGGTACATGGTGAACACCTCCAGCGTGCGCGAGGTAATCAACTGCGCCTGACGGAACAGCTCCGGCACCTGGATTGTCGCGGCCAGCGACGTATCTTTTACCAGACTGATAAAGCTGTTCGACAGCGGCGGCAACGCCACCCGCGCCGCCTGTGGCAAAATCGCGCGACGCATGGTCTGCCACGGCGTCATACCAATACTGGCAGCGGCTTCCCACTGACCTTTATCAATAGAAGAAATGGCGGCGCGCAGCGTTTCGGCGGCATAGGCGGCAGTGTTCAGCGACAGACCAATCATTGCTGACGGAATGGGATCTAATTCGATACCAAACTGCGGCAGGCCGTAATAGATCATAAACAGTTGTGCGATGAGCGGCGTACCACGAAAAATAGAGATATAAAAACGCGCCAGCCAGCGCACGGGCCAGATTGGCGACAGGCGCATCAGCGCGAGAATAAATCCGAGTAGTAAGCCAAAAAACATGCCGCCGATACTGAGTTGCAGAGTATACCCAGCCCCTTTCAACAGGAACGGCAAGGAATCAATAACCAGTTGTATACTTTCTTGCATGAGCGTTCCCGGAGCTAAACGTGGGGATGATAGGCGAACAGCGCAGGCGCGCCGCCGGTATGAATAAACAGAATCGGCCCTTCATCTTTGAAGCGTTTCTGACTGATACCGTCAATCAGCCCCGCCATCGCTTTTCCGGTATACACAGGATCAAGCAGAATGCCTTCCAGCCGCGCCAGCAATTTCACTGCTTCCATGCCTTCGTCGTTCGGCACGCCGTAGCCAGGTGCAAAATAGTCATCCCAGAGTATAATTTCCGCTGATGCGGTCAGCTCCAGTTCTTTCGCAATCGCCTGTTGTAGGTTAACCACTTTCGGCAATTGATCGGCAACGGAACGCGACACGGTCACGCCAATCAGTTCGCTTTCAGGCATCAGGTGTTCCAGCCCAACAGCCAGTCCGGCGTGAGTTCCGGCACTGCCCGATGCGACTACCACCGACGAAATATTAACCGCCCCTTCACACTGTTGCGCGATTTCCAGCGCACTCTCCACATAACCCAGCGCGCCAAGAGCATTAGAACCGCCAACCGGAATGACATACGGGCGAAAGCCTTGTGCTTCGACTCGCGTCGCCAGCTCTTCCAGTTGGGCATTGGGATCGGTCAGTGCGTCGCACATTTCAATCTGGGTATTGAACAGATCCAGCAACAAACGATTGCCGTTGGTTAAATAGTTTTCCGCGGTCGTACCAATAGGATTTTCCAGCAGCGCCACGCAGTGCAGACCGAGTTTCGCAGCGACTGCGGCAGTCTGGCGCACATGGTTAGACTGGATCGCCCCGGCAGTAATCAGCGTATCGGCACCTTCACGCAGAGCATCTGCCGCGAGAAATTCCAGCTTACGTAATTTATTGCCGCCCATTGCCATGGGGGTGACGTCATCCCGTTTGATGAAAATTTCCCGTCCAAGATAATCAGAAAAGCGCGGCAGATATTCGAGCGGCGTTGGCGCGCCGATAAACTCCAGCCGTGGAAAACGGGTTAAATTATGCAGTGGCATAACAGCCTCCGATGTGTGTTGTTGTGATTTTCTTATTATGCACGCTGAAAACGCGTAAAATAAATATCCTCCGGCATAGCCGGAGGTTTTTCAAATGCGCCTATAAGGCTCTC
>ERZ827471.61-NODE-61-length-128815-cov-5.054248_pt1 | contig 128815 bp, 103 predicted proteins | sample MGYA00519772_ERZ827471 | MGnify/ENA primary metagenome ERZ827471 (study PRJEB31778, sample SAMEA3449315) | human gut metagenome | biome: human gut; feature: human-associated habitat; material: faeces | place: United Kingdom | collected 2010/2012 ...
TTATGCAAGCGTTTGCCCGCGAAGAGCGCGACGCAGCCGCCTGCGGCGAGTGCGAGCGCCGCGAAGGCGAGGGTGTCGCCCGTACCCGGGAGGCTGGTGTCTGCCGCGTCCGTATCTGCGGCGGGCTGGCTCTCATCGCCCGTCTGTCCGCCCTCGCCGGAGGGAGGCGCCTGCTCGCCATCGTCCTCGATGCCGCCGGGTTCCCCGCCCTGCTCGTGTGCTGGCAGCACGACCTGGATGGCGGCTTCGGTGCTGTTGCCAGCATCGATGGCGCTGATAGAACCATTGAGCTGAGAGCCATCTGCGAGCGTCACGCCCTCGGGGAGCTCGAAGCGATATTCGACATCGGTGACCGACGTGGCGCCGTCGTTGATGAGCTCGAGCGTGAACGTCGCAGTGTCTCCTGCTGCGTAGCTATCGCGGTCGCTCGAAAGGGTCGCTGCCAGCGAGCCTTCCGATGTGGCGAATGCGATGGCGGGCGCCAGCAGCGCGACCACGCAGAGCATGATTGCTGCGAGCAGCTTTCTCGTCCTTCTCATAGTCCCCCCAAGTTCCCAGCTAGGTATGCGCATTGTGGTGCAGTCGCTACCAGTGTAGTGAGCGCGCGAGGGGGGGGGTCAAGGCCAAATAACCGAATGTAAATTTACCCCAGGGGTTATTTTACATTGCATTCGCTCGTGAAGATAATCTAAGTCTTAGACACTTAGGTTTTATGCGCGTGCTGAGCGGGTACCATGATGCTCGGTATCTACGCAAGCTTGAAAGGAACGGCAGCACATGCGCAAGTTCAAAACCGAGAGCAAAAAGCTCCTCGACCTCATGATCAACTCGATCTACACCAACAAGGAGATCTTCCTGCGCGAGCTCATCTCCAACGCCTCCGACGCGGTGGACAAGCTCAACTTCAAGAGCCTCACCGACGGTTCGGTGCACGTGGACCAGGGCGATCTGGCCATCCGCGTCTCCTTCGATCGCGATGCGCGAACCATCACCGTCTCCGATAACGGCATCGGCATGACGGCCGAGGAGCTCGAGAAGAACCTCGGCACCATCGCCCACAGCGGTAGCCAGGAGTTCAAGGCGGAGAACGCCGAGCACCAGGGCGACGCGGTGGACATCATCGGCCAGTTCGGCGTCGGCTTCTACTCCGCCTTCATGGTGGCCAAGCGCGTGCGCGTGGTGAGCCGCGCCTACGGCCAGGACGAGGCGCACGTGTGGGAGTCCGACGGCCTCGAGGGCTACACCATCGAGCCCGGCGAGCGCGCGGAGCACGGCACCGACGTCATCCTCACGCTGAAGGACAACACCGACGACGACAACTACGACACGTTCCTCAGCGAGTTCGGCTTGCGGAACCTCATCAAGCGCTACAGCAACTACGTGCGCTACCCCATCCAGATGATGGTCACCAAGACGCGCGAGAAGCCCAAGCCCGAGGACGCGGGCGACGACTACAAGCCCGAGTACGAGGAGTACCAGGAGCTCGAGACCATCAACTCCATGACGCCCATCTGGAAGAAGCGCGCGGAGGACGTGAGCCAGGAGGACTACAACGAGTTCTATAAGATCACGTTCCACGATTTCGAGGACCCGGCGCGCACCATCAGCTTCCACGCCGAGGGCACCCTCGAGTACGACGCGCTGCTCTTCATCCCCGGTCGCGCGCCGTTCGACCTCTACAGCAAGGATTACGAGAAGGGCCTCGCGCTCTACAGCTCCAACGTGCTTATCATGGAGAAGTGCGAGGAGCTGCTGCCCGACCACTTCAACTTCGTGCGCGGCGTGGTGGACAGCCAGGACCTGCAGCTCAACATCTCTCGCGAAACGCTGCAGCATAACAGCCAGCTGCGCGCGATCGCCAAGAAGCTCGAGAAGAAGATCAAGAGCGAGCTGGCGAATATGCGCGATAACGACCGCGAGGCCTACGAGGCGTTCTTTGAGCAGTTCGGCCGCGGCCTGAAGTACGGCATCTACGCCAGCTACGGCATGAACAAGGGCGAGCTGGCCGACCTGCTGCTCTTCTATTCTGCCAAGGAGCAGAAGATGATCACGCTCGACGAATACATCGCCGCCATGCCCGAGGGGCAGGAGTCCATCTTCTATGCCGCCGGCGAATCGGTGGAGCGCCTGGCGAAGATGCCGGTGGTGAAGGCCGTCATGAACAAGGGCTACGACGTGCTTCTGTGCACGCAGGACGTGGACGAATTCTGCTTCCAGGCCATGATGGGATACGGCAAGCCCGCTTCCGAGGGCGAGGAGTTCACCGAAAAGCCGCTGAAGAACGTGGCGTCGGGCGATCTTGGCTTGGAGACCGAGGATGAGAAGAAGGCCGCCGAAGAGGCTGCCAAGGAAAACGAAGGCCTGTTTGGTGCCATGAAGGATGCCCTGGGTGGCCACGTGTCGAAGGTGGGCGTGTCCACGCGTCTTGCTTCCGCGGAGGATGCCCCGGCGTGCATCACGGCTGAAGGCCCCGTGTCTCTTGAAATGGAGAAAATCCTGTCGCAGATGCCCGACGGCGGCGAAGACATCAAAAGCCAGCGCGTGCTTGAAGTGAACGCGCAGCATCCGATCTTCGCAACGCTTAAGGCGGCACAGGAATCGGGCGATGCGGACAAGGTGGCAAGCTATGCAAGTCTGCTGTATAACCAGGCGCTGCTGGTGGAAGGCATGCCGCTTGAGGACCCTGTGGCATTTGCTAACGAGATTGCCAAATTGATGAAGTAGGAGACGACGGCCTTCCGGCCATCGCAATCAGTTCACTGACGGGTGTGTCTTGCGCTCGTCAGATACAAGGAAAGGGAGCCTGGGGCTCCCTTTCCTGCGTTTGCGTCACGTTGGTTGACGCGTGTCGTTGCTTCTGCGGCCTCGCGCGCAGCGCTATTCGATGACCTCGAACTCAAGCGTCGCTTCGAGCGGAGATACAACCCCGTCGGCGGTTTTCGCGCGCACGGACAGGTTGTAGTTGCCGGCTTCGGCGAACGACGTGGTGAACTGCCAGTTCACCCACTTGTCGGCGGTTGTGCCCTCGGTGGCGCAGCTCGTCCAGGTGGCGCCGTCGTCGAACGAGAACTCGATCGCGGTGATCGGCGATCCGCAATCGTCGGCTACGCCTTCGAAGGTGATGTCGTAGCCGGCCTTGAAGACGCATCCGTCGGAGGTGTTCTGGATGTCGATCTTGTTGCGGAACTGGGGATCTGTCTGCTGCACGGCGGGCTCTTCGGCCTCGCGGGTCAGCTCGATGTTCACGATGTTGCGCGTGAAATAGCGCGCAACCGTTTCGGGCAGCCAAAGCTGCACGGCGGAGCCGTCGGTGGACTTCAGCGCCTCGCCGTTCACCTCATATACCAGCAATGCTTTCTTGTCGAGTGCGTACTGCAGGGGCAGCGCTTGGCCGAAGCCGTCGGCGCCATAGGCGGTCACGGTGTTCACGCCCTCTTCGAGGTTCGCCATGCTGACGACCGACTCGAGCGGCACTCCCACAACGGCGGCCTGGCCGAAAGGCTTGCCCGTCGCGCACGAGCATCCCATAAGGGCCTGCTGCTCCGCTTCCTTCATTTCGGAAACGTTGACGGTGAAATTCTTCTCGATATTGCCGCCTACGTTCACATAATAGTTGGCAACGCCCTCGCCGTTGTCCAGCATTTCGACGGAAGGCTTCGAGCACATCGAAGTCAACGCGGCGCCGAACACATTGAACAGTTCGTCGTTGGGGGTCACGCCTTCCTGATTGAAGGTGAAGGTGCCCTGCACGTCGGCCACATGGACGAAATCCTTGTCAAGCGTTAGACGGTGCGAGTCGATGGTGCTGCCGTCCACGTCGTGCGAAAGCCCCTCGACTTCGGGGCCGTTTTTGGCGAATGCCACGGTGGCTCCCGATGCGATCAGGGCTACGCCTGCCGCTCCGGCCAAAATCTTCTTAGGTGCGGAAAACTTCATGCTGGGCTCTCCTATTCTTCCTCTTTGGCGGCGTCCGCTGCGGCCGGTGCGGGAACGAGGCTTGCCGTCTCGAGCACGGTGGTCTGTTCGGGCGTGGGCATGACGTCCTTGACGTTGACCATGACCGTCTGGGTCTCGAAGCTTACTTCGCCGTCTTCGGTGGTTGCGCGGACGGTCAGGCAATAGGCGCCTTCTTTTTCAGGCGTCCAGGTGAAGTTCCACCAGACCATCTTGTTCACGTCGGTTTCGGGCAAATCGAACTTGGTCCACGTTTCGCCCTGGTCCATGGAGAACTCCATGCTGGCGATCTTCTTGTCGTAAGCGTCAACGTAGCCGTTGAAGGTGAACGGCTGGCCGTTCTGGATAAGCAGACCGTCGGGCACGCCAAGGATGGTGGCGTTGGGCTTGTTCATCGCGTCGCCGTTCTCGTTATGCCAGGCGTTGGGGTTGCCGGCCCACTTGTCGGTGTAGTCGATGTCTTCGTTGGTCACCTTGTAGCTTGCGACCTGCTTGGAGTTGATCTGAGCGTCGACGCCCTCGACCCAGTTGGTGCAGGGGTAGCCGCGCGTGGCGTCGAGGTATTCGCCGCCGATCTTGTAGACGAGCAGGGCCTCGTTGTCATCGAGCTTATCCTTCGGGAAGGCGCGCTTGGAGCTGCCGTCGGCGCGCAGGACGCGGACGCCCGTGGTGTCGTTCAGGTAGCCGCCGGCCTTCTCGATCAGCCAGCTCACCGGGATGCCGGTGACTTCGGTGTTGGTGACGCCGCCGCCGCCGACCGGGTTCCAGTCGCAGACCATCTTGGAGGCCTTGGTCACAATGACGCCGGCTTCTTCGGCTTCAGCGATCAAGTCGGGAAGCTTGGCGGTATAGGGGTTCGGCACGTTGCCCTCGATGGTGATCTCCCAGTTGTCGAACAAGCTCTGAGGCATTTCGAGGTTCAGGCCGTTGACGCCTGCGCCATGGCGCATGTTGTCGTAGTAGGCATGCATCCAGTCGTAGGAGAACACTTCGTCCTGGCTATGGACGGTGTCTTGCTCGACGGCGAAGTCGCCCTGAACGTTTTCGACCTTATTGATGCCCCAGAGGCGATCGTATTTGGTCAGGTCCCACAGCTCCATGCTCTGACCATTTTCGGTGGCATTGTGGCAGGACATGCAGTTGCCCTCATAGTCGCCCTCGAACTTGCCCTTTCCAGGGCCGGAGTAGTGGATGCCGTGCATCAAGGTGCCGAACTCGTACTGCTTGGCAATATAGCCGGGTGCGTAGGAGTGGCAGAACAAGCACTGCTGGAGCGTGGTCTCGTTGTTTAGGGTTTCGTTCCAGGCAACGGGATGCTCGTAAGGAAGGTTCTTCAGCAGAGCGTCCAAGTCGGCGTGGCACGACTCGCAACCGCGGTCGTCGGCGCCGAGCCAGTAGGTGTTGTATGAATTGGATCCCGCCTGGATCTGCCAAGCGTCGGGGTGCACTTCGTATTCGGTGGGAGTGCGCTGAACCATCTGGCCGTTCGGCAGGGTGCGGATTTCGGGCGCGTGCTCCTCGCCAAGGGTCTCCCATCGATCGTACAGGCCGTCCAGGTATTCCTTGCCCGGATAGGCGTCTTCGTTGATGTCGGCGTTGGTGATGCCCTCTTCGCCGTCGATGACCTTTTGCTGCTCAGGCGTGACGGCGGTTTCTTCTGCGCTTTCGTTTGCGGTCGGCGCGCTTGCCGGCGTTTGGTCGGGCTGCTCTTGCGGCGCGCATCCCGCTATGCAGCAGAACGCGCAGGTAAGGCAAGCCGCGATTATCGCGATTTTGCTTTTGATAGACATATGTCCCCCTTGTTGTATCACGTGACGACGGTTTTCCGTCCATGCCTTCGTCTTGTAGATTCCCCCTCCTTTCTCCCTTTAGAGACGAAGGCGCGCGTAGAGCGGGGGCAAGGTAGGAGGGCGCCCCGCGGCCTCTGCGCGCGCATGCGCGACCATAGTAGGAAGCCGTAGGGGAGATTCGTATCGCCGCGAAATACGATTTTATAAAACCCCAGGTCATCGGCATCACCCAGAAGGGTGATTCTCACATTTGTTTTCTTTCGGAGAATAATTGGGATAAAATCAGTCGGAACGTCTTTTGCTGCAAGAGGGGATCAAGGGGGTGCGCATGGGCGTTTCTTCAGTGCGGCCGAACGCCTGCATCGTGCTGTGTGCGCTCGGCTCTTGTCTCAATCTTGTGTGGTGCACTCTCATGGGGCACACTCTTGGCTTCATGCCCGCTTCGGACGGCATGCAGGGTTGGACAAACCCCCGTACGTTTTTCTTGGCCGGAATCTTGATCCTGAGCCTTCTGTTCGCGATTTTTCCGCATGGGATGCGCAGGGGCAGCAAGCTGTTTGTTACGGCACTGCCCTTGCTTGCGTCAATGGGCACGGCGTGCTTTGCCCTGGCCTATCGGCAGGACCTCTTCGATTCGGGGTCGTTGGCTGCGTTTGGCCTCTGTGTTTCGGGCGTGGGGTATTTTTGGCTGGTTGCTCGTTATAACGTGCTTCTTGCCCGCACTCAGTTGTTTTCATGCGCGGTGTGGAGCATCGTAGCTGCGCTGTTTGTAAAGCTCATGCTTGTAGAGGTCTTTGGGGTTTCCTTGGGCTCGGATCTCCAAGTTGCCGTTGCTGTCGTTCTTCCTGTTGTTTCGGCCTTGGTCTTCGAGGCGGCTCGCGTTGCGGCCAGGGTCCAGGTGGAACGTAATCCGTGGATCGACCCCGGGGTTGCGGCGCGCAAGTCGCGTACGCACACCGAGTTCGGCATCCCTAGCCGCCCGCGCGTCGTAGCTATGGGCCGCTCCGAAAAGCGAGACCTTATGGCCATTATGGCCGTGGCGGCAATTCTTCTTGCCGTCGTGCGAGCTATGAGCTTCCTTGGCATGTGGGGAGACATCCATACAAGCCTTTCCGAATCTATCGCGTGGATGGCAAGCCTCGCTCTTGGCGGCATTTGCCTGGTTGTTTTCGGGCGCTTTGCGCTGATTGCCGTGCAGGAGCGTCCCGTTTCCATGCGTTTTCAGCCTGCCATATTGGTGACATTGGCCGGCATGTTCGCTATGGCCTTGCATGTTGAGCCGAATAGCGTCGAAGCAATGTTTTTGAGCACGGTTGTGCAGCTTGACGAGCTGTTCGCCCATCTTTTGTTCTGGTGCGTGGTTATTGCTGCGCTCGATGCGCTTGACGTTCCCTCGTATCGCGTGGTCGGGTTTGCCTGCGCGGTGTACGCGGGCGTGTCCATTGTCTGGGTTGTGCTTATGAGTCGCGCCACGGTGGTCGATACGACGCTCGTGCTCTTGGCGGCTTATGCCGTGGTGGTGTTTGCCATGCGGGCGAACTGGAGTCGAGGTTCGTGGGCGCAGGGCGCTTCCGCTTCTGGCTCGCAAGAGGTCGCATCTGATTCTTCGAACGTTGCCGCATCGATGGAGCAGGTTGTCTCCGACGAAGCCGATGAAGAGGAATCCGATGCGACGGAGCGTCTCCATACCCTGATTGCTCAGCGCTGCGAAGACCTTGCTGATGCCTATGGTCTTTCGCCGCGTGAGCGCGATGTGTTCGCGTGCATGGCGCGCGGGCGCACCCGTGCGGGCATCCAGGAGGATTTGGTCCTTTCGGGCAACACGGTAAAAACCCACGTGGCCCATATATATGCAAAGCTCGGCGTGCACGACCGCCAGGAGATGATGGCACTTTTGCTCGGGCAGGAAGAAGGGGCGGTGCCGCGTGGTGAGTGACGGCGTTTCGTTCAATCTGCGTGAGAAGTTCGGTTTGCGTTTGTGTGCTGGCCTTGATGGCGGAGGCGGCCTGCCCACGTTGTTTCGCTCCCGCGCCCTGACCGAAGCGACGGAAGAAGATGTCGAAGCGCTACGTGCGTTAGGGATAGAGGTTGTGTACGACTTGCGCAAAGAGGCGGAGCGCGTGGCGAATCCTGAGCCCGCGACGGTCCGCAGCGCCTTCGAGGTGCGCATATGTCCGGTCGATTTGCAGGACGATGAATCTCGTACGCAGGAAACCAAGTCGCGCCATGTAAAGGCGGCGTATGGCCGCCCTGGAGAGCGCATGCGTTTTCTCTATGGCGTCATGGCCGATCACGCGGATGCGGTGCGGTCCATCGCGCGAAGCGTCATTGCCGACGGCAAACCTGCACTCGTTCATTGCGCGAACGGAAAAGACCGTGTTGGCGTGGTGTGCGCAAGCGTGCAGCTTGCATGCGGCGTTTCGCACAATGCCGTGATGGCGGACTATCTTCTTACCAATGAATGCAATGCCGAAATGAACCGCCGAGACCTTGCTCATTATGCAGGCCTTATGCCGCCCGATGCCGTAGAGGTGCTTGCTGCCATGTTTGAAGCACGCGAGGAATATCTTGAGGTGTTTTTGGGATTGATAGAGGCCCGATTCGGCTCGTTCCATGCCTGGGCTGGGCATCTCTATAAATGATTCTAAATATGTAGCAATTATGAATTAGATACCCACAAGAATTGCTTCTGGGGGATATCTCGTGCTCTCGAAGTTGACGAAAAATATAGAAGTGATAAAACGTAAAAGGGATTCTCTGGATAATTTATGCACTTCCCTCGAATCCGTTATAATCGAAAAATTTTGTTTCAAGGGGGCACCGTGCTTTTCCGCAAAACCATAGTGGCCGCACTGACGTTTTCGTTGGCGCTTGGTTGGTCTCCTGCAAGTTATAGGGCGTATGCCGACACGCAAGCGTCTGCTGAGATGGGCTCCCATTCTCAATCTGTTGAGCAAAATACCGCATCGGGGGGGGTCTTTCCGAATCAGAAGGCTTCGACCTGTCGTTTTTCGATAGCGCATTTTCTCCTGTAGCCTTCTTTGATGAAGTCCCGGTTGATGGGGAGTCTTCTGACGAAAGCGGTTCCAACGGTGACGGGTCTGACGTCGCTACGCCTAATGGAGGCGCTCCTGACAACAATACTTCCAATGGCGAAAATTCCAACGAAGGTGCGTCCGACGAAAATGCATCTGGCGAAGAGTCTCTCGAAGGCAATGCGTCTGACGAGGTGTCGGATGCCGAGCAAGATGCCGCGCAGATTGAAGGCGCCGAGGTCCTGCAGCAGGGCGACGGTGAAGCGACCGGCAACGTGCTGGTTGCCGATCGCGCTGCAGTGGACGCGCTGGGCGGCCGTGACTTCGCGGGTCAGGTTGTCAAGAATATCAATGGAACAAAATACATCCTTATCGGCAACGAGCAGCAGCTGCGCGCGATTGGGTCAGGCAAAAGAGTTTATACGCCCGTTTACCAGGCCATTTATCATGATTTTAAAGGCTGGGAGGTCGATAAAGACGAAAACGGTGAGCCAATCATGCTCTATGGCGGCGATGCCGATCTTCTTGCGCTGCAAAACGGCAAGAAGGACTTTACCTTTGGAGAAATCGATAAAGCCGACGGCGGCGCGCTCGAGACCGTTGGACGTTGCGGCGTCAATCAGGAAACGGGCGAAATCAACCCGAATATGGACATCGAAGACAGCGGAGCAACTTACTCCGTCGACGCCAATTACATCATCTTCCGTGATATTGATTTGAGCGCCGGCGGCAATTGGGAGCCCCTTATGTTCTCGAGCACCATGCTTGGTGCAAAGAGTGATACGCCCGATACGGCGGGCAGCCTCTGGAAATGCATCAAGGAGGATGGCTCGGGCATTGTCGATGTTACTGCGGTGGCCAACCCGGTCATCTCCAATGTGATTGTGGTGCAGTCTGATGCCAAGCTCGATGTGAGCAAATATACGGGTATCGGTTTTTTCGGTACTATCTCCAACAAGATTGACGAGCGGGACCCCTTTGCGGTGCCGACGAAGGCAACCGTAAGCAACATCACGCTTGAAAAGGTGTCGGTGGAAAACCACGCCACCGAAGTGCGTGTTGACCAGTCGCTTATCAGCGGGCTGCTTGGCGTTTTGGGCGTCGTTGTCGGCGGCTTGCTGAGCACTCTTCTCGAGATTCTCACGCTTGGCAAGCTGAGCCTTAATGGCCTGATTGAAAACCTCCTTAATGTTCGTGCGGCAGACCCCTCGTCGTTGGCGACGGGCGCGTTCGCGGGTCGTGTTGTGGGCGATGTTGAGGTGTCGGGCTGCGAAGTGCACGAGGCTTCGGTATCCTCCGTCGCCCAGATGAACGGTGGATTTGTTGGATACGCTCAGGGCGATACGGTCTATAGCATCCTGTCTGAGGCTCTCGACGACATCGTGAAGCTGTTGACGAATATCCTGAACATCATTCCCGGTCTTGGTTTGGGTGACCTTATTACCTTGTTGCTTGATAGCAATATCATCAAGGCGGGTGAGCTTCTTCCCGTGGATTACCTCAATCCTATGATTTCGCACTGCTCGGTACACAACTTTGCCGAGGGCGAGGTTATTGGTTCAGCGGACAACGATTATGCGGGCGGCTTTGCGGGCGTCATGGTGGGAACCATCGCACAGGAGTGCTCGGTAGAGAGCATTAATCCTTATACAGTGACGGGCCGTTTGTATGCGGGCGGCTTTGCGGGCCTTATGCGCAATGACGTGATGAAGGGCGCCTTGTCTGAGGTCGGCGTTGAGCTGGTGCGTGTTGCTCAGCCACAAAGCGCTGCTGCCGGATGCACGGTTCGCTCGGGTGTAACGGTAACTGCTGCCAGCTATGCGGGCGGCTTTGCAGGCGCCATGGCGAACAGCTATGCGGTGGATGCGTCTGTGGAAGGTGCGGCGAATGTTTCTGCCACCGGCCACGAAGAGGAACATGATGGCAAGCGCTCCATCAAAGCGTTGGCCGGCGGCTTTACAGGCGCGGCCACGGTTGGCTGGGCGACCGACCTCGGCCAGGGTGAAAACAAGAACTCCGATCTTTTGGCCGGCGTCAATGGCCTGCTTACGGGTCTCCTGACGAGCGATCCCGAAGCGGCGCAGAATCTGCTTTCCCTTGTAGGCGTTGAGGAGTCGAAGCTTCTTGGAGTGCAGATGAAGGGTGAGTTCACTGTGCATTCCGCCAACGACTTCGCGGGCGGCATGGTAGGCCGTGGCGACGGTGCGGTTATTGCAGCATCCGACGACCTCCATGTAAGCGACGTCAAATTATGGAGTCAAGGCACCGTTTCCTATGCAGCAAGCGGTATGGGATGTTCGATCGAAGGTCTTCGTTCGGTTTCTGCCGACGGCTCGTATGCCGGCGGCATCGCGGGCGGTCTGGGTACGGCATCGGTCGGCGGCGTGCTGAATACCACCATCGGCTTGGGCGGATATCTGCCCTTCAACGTGAGTTCGACCACGGTAAGCGGTGTGGCGGATGGCTTTACCGTGACGGCGGGTGATTCGTGTGCTGCCGGAGGCATCGGCAAGGCCACGGGCGGTAAGATCGGCCGTGCGGACGACGCCTACGAATCGGCAGCGGTAGCGCCGACGACCAGCGTGGTGAACATCTCGAATATTAAGTCGGTTACGGCCAAGAACAATGCTGGCGGTTTCGCGGGCCTGGTTGGCCCGGGCGATTTGGCGTCCACGGGCGGACTCGACCTTCTTGGCCTCGGTGCGCTCAAACTCAACGGCTTGCTCTCGGTGGCAGATGGCCTCGAGGTGAAGATGGATGGCGTCACGGTTGCCGGCGTACCCGCAGGTATGACCGTGGAGTCCACGGGCAATAACGATGCCGACGGAGGCACCACGCGCTTTGCGGCGGCGGGCTTCATCGCCTCCGCAAACAGCGCCGAGGTCACCGACGGTCATGTAAAGAACCTCGCAAGCGTCACCGCTCATCTGGAAGACGGCATCGCCGGCGGCTTCGTGGGCGTCTCGCGCACGGGCGGTCTTGCCGATGTCGCCGACGAGGCGGCCATTAAGGGGCTGTTGTCCGTGAACAACCTGCTCAACGCCGTGGGGTACATGATTCCTTCGTACACGAATGTCGACGTTTCGTATATCAACGGCGGTACGGTTTCGGCCGATATGGCCGGCGGCTTTACGGGTGATTTCCAGAGCGGCACGGTTGAAAACCAGGGCAACCCTTGGGCGGTCTATAACATCGCTCAGGTCACGGGCGGCAGCTATGCCGGCGGCTTCGGCGGTAAGGTGACCTCCGGTGCGCTTGCGGCAGCCGATGGAGGCGTGAGCATTCTGGGCGGCATTGCCGATTTGAGCATTGGCGTCGAAGAACTGCTGGGCGTTATGGGCGCCTACGTTCCCTCCATTAAGAATGCCGGTGTGAAATCCGATGCCTCTACGGTTGAAGCAACCTCCGGTGTGGCGGCTCCCGATGAGAAGAATCCAGGTCTTATCGTAACCTCGACGCGTATGGACATGCTTGATTCCCAGTCCGGTTCCGCAGGCGGCTTCATCGGGTACGGCTCGGGCGTGCAAGTTTCCAATTGCGACGTGACGCAGCTGCGCCACACAGGCGTAGTTGAGCCTGCCGAGCTTGAGGGCGCCGACGGAAGCTCGTACTTCAATGGACAAAGCGCATACGCAGTCAAGGCTCCGCGCTATGCGGGCGGCTACATGGGCAAGATGGACATTGGCTCCGCCGCTTCGGTGGGCAAGGGCCTCAACGTGTTGGGCCAGGCCATAAAACTCACCGACATCGCCGGGGCGCTTTCCGTGGTGGTTTCTACCGTTGAGCATTCCGATGTCAATGGCGGCACGGGCGGCTTTGCCGCGCTGGCAACCGAGACAAGCCTTCCCGAGGGCGATTTGGGCGACGGTTCGGCCGATCCCGGCAGCGCAGCCAACCCGGTGGGCAGCGCCGGCGGCTTCGTGGGCGAGGTCAAGGGCGGTCACATTCAGGATTCGAACTCGTACAACTTCTCGTATATCGTTGGTCGGGTTAAGGCGGGCGGTTACGCCGGTGGCATTGCCCCGGGTGATGTGGCGAGCGTGCTTGCCGATAACACCTCCATCCTCAAAGGCTTGATAGGCACCAATGGCACGCTGGCATCTTTGGTGCAGGATTTCGTTCCCACCATCCGCAATAGCGAAACCACCTGCGTTCCGTGCGGCGGTGCAGTGCGTGCCCAGGCCGCATCCGACAAGCTAGCGCTGCGCGGCATGGCCGGCGGTTACGTGGGCCATAACGAGGGCGGTCATATTTGGGGCAACAATAATGCCTCGTGGAAGAAGGAAAACGACGGGTCGAACCACTACACGGGCACGCAGCGCATGGCTTCCGCCGAGCGCATTCGCAGCGTCTATGGCGCCGAGTTCGCAGGCGGCTTCACGGGCCTGCTCGAGCCCGCCGACACGGCAAGTACGGGTAACCTCAGCCTGCTCTTCGGTCTGGTTGAGGTGAACAACCTGCTTGGCGCTCTTGAGGTGACCTATCCTACGCAGGAGAACACTGAGGTCACGGGCCCGTTGCGCGGCATGCCCTTTGAAAGCTGGAACGCATGGGCCGAACACGTGGGCTCGCAAGGCGGCTATGGCCCGCAAATCGGCGATGCCGCGAACAACGTCTTCGGCTCTCAGGAAGAGTTCGACAATTTCGTTGCATCCTATATATACGGTACGAACGTGGTGGCTGGCCGCACGGCCCATTCTACCGAGGCCAACGCGTCGCGCGGCGGCATTGCCGGCGGTTACGTGGGCCTCATGCACGGTGGTGTGATCACGCACGGCCAGGCGACGGATACCAAGACGGTTTCTGCCTTGCGTGCTGCGGGCGGTTTTGCCGGCTCCATGGAGACGGCCGACGCGGCAAGCCTGGGCAGCGTTGACCTGCTCAACCTGGTCAGCTTGAATCTGGACAGCTTGGTCTCAGCACTTGATGTTCTGGTGCCGGTGGTGAAGAGTTCCAGTGTTACGGGCTATCGCAAGGGCATGACGGTAACTGCCACGGGTACGGATACCGAGCTTGAGCAGGGTTTCGCTGGCGGTTACGTGGGCTACGCTTCGGGCGCTCAGATTTGGGGCGACGCCACCTTCGCGGATGCGGACAAGGATGGCGATCGCTGGACGACGGGCGCCACGCATGAGGGCGCTCAGGCTGCGGGCTGCAACGTCGAGAACCTCCGCAAGGTGTCTGGTGCCAACTGCATCGGTGGCTATGCGGGCATCATCACCGCTGCGGGTGTGGCCGACGTGAACACCAACAGCGCGTCGAGCGGCCTTTTGCAAAAGCTGCTCGACAAGCTCATTGAAACCCCGAGTAGCGTAGCCTCGGTTTTGAACGCCACGGTTTCTACCGTGCGCGGCGCTTCGGTGTCTGCCGTCGATGAAGCGGCCGATGCAGCGGCGGGTGCCTGGGGCTTCATCATCGAAGGTGCGTACGGCAGCGCTGACGCGCGCAAGTATGCTCGCGCGGCAGGCGGCTTTGCCGGCTCCGCCAAGGCGGTTGTGGTCGGTACGCAGGAGGGCGGCATCTCCGGGCTTGACACCGTTTCCGTCAACGGACTGCGCGGCGTCGAGGGCGGCCAGTACGCCGGCGGCTTTGTGGGTCAGGCCGATGTGACGGGCGTTGCCAGCGTTGCCGGCTCTACCGAGGGCGACCAGAGCACCAACCTGCTGCTCGGCCTCATCAAAGCGGGTAACATTGCCGCAGTGGATGCGTTCCGCCCCTACTTCTATCACGCGAACGTGGACGGCGTGGCCGATGGCTTCCAGGTGCGTGCGAACGATAGCTCCACGCAGGGCATTCTGAGCTCTAAGCGGTTCACCGGTACGGCGGGCGGCTTTGCCGGCTCCGTGGTGAACGGCTCGGTGAAAGACTGCTCCGTGACCGACCTTATGAGTGTGTTCGGCGTGAACTACACGGGCGGCTTCGTGGGCCATCTGGGCAAGGCCGGCACGGTCGATGTGGATAACGCGCAGTTCAGCAGCCTGCTTGGTGCCACGGCGGGCGTGCTCGATGTGTGGGGTGCGCATGTCGAGCGCTCCACGGTCACGGGCGTGGCCGACGGCTACACCGTAACCTCCACCCATAACGGTGCCGATTACGGCTTGGGTACCGATGCGGCATCGGGCCGCGAGGTTGCGGGCGGCTTCGTGGGCTATGCCGACCTCGCGCGCGTCAAGGATTGCGACGCGGGCAACCTCAAACTGGTCACGAGCGGTGAGGTCGCGGGCGGTTTTGCCGGCGAGGCCGAGCGTGCCTACCTGGTGGATGCCGATGCGAGCTCTCCGCTGCTCGATTTGGTGCTCTTCATTGTGAATGCGCTGCTCAAGGTGCTCTATATTCCTGGGCTTGAAGGCCTCGGCCTTGTCAACTTGGGTGATTGGTTTGGCATCGGCAAGATTTTCGATCTTAAGGTGCTCGCCGATGGCGACGCGGTGTACGTGAATCTCTTCGGCTTGAAGATTGGAGTGTCGCTTTCCAAGGCGAGTTCCGAGAATCAGCAGGAAACCGACGTGGCCATCATCACCATCGGCGACTCCACCATTAAGCTCCCTTGCACCGAGGCCGGCATCACCGATACCGAAAACGCCAGGTCCAACCTCACTGTCGAGCTTATCAAGGGCAACCGCGCTCGCGTTGAGGGCTGCTCGGTCACGGGTGTTGTCAGCGGCTACGACGTCTTCGGCGGCGGCGCATCGCAGAATGCGGACGGCGCGGCCGACCGCGCCACCGGTTATGCGGGCGGTTTCTCGGGCCTCAACGACGAAGGCGTGCTCTATCACAACGACATGTACTACGCCGACGTGGTGCGTGGCACGGCTGAAAAGGTCGATCCGTTTGCGAACATCAAGCTCAAGAGCGTGTGGGACTTCAACAACATGGAAGATATCGTGGGTGCCGACGATGCGGGCAATTACAACGTCTATCGCATCTATAGGCCTCATATTGACGGCGCTACCAACGCTGTTGTCCGTAACGGTGTTGGCGGTCGCGAGACGCTGGCTTCTGCTGTGCTCGATGAAGGAGCGGGCACATTGAATACAGCTCTCGACCGCTACGATGTCGATTTCTTCGAGCTGGTGAATTGCTATGACCAGAATGTAGCCTCAAGCGGAGCTGCCGGAGATGACGATACCAAGTGGGTAGGCGTAAAGGATGCGATTCGTCTTGGCGCTGCGGGAACGGGCTTCCAAGAGCCGCTCGGCGTGTATGCAAGCCCGGCTAAGGCCGTGCTCATGCTCGATGCCGCGCAGACCGGCAACGGCGGCGCGCTCACCCCCGAGCCCGACGAAGGCCAGGACCCCTGCGAGGCGCGCGTGGATGTGACCATCCAGAAGATTTGGAACGACGCCGGCGATAAGGAGGGCCTGCGCCCTGACGCCATTCGCGTGCAGCTGGTTGGTTCCTATACCAACGATGCGGGCGAGAAGATCGTGCCGAACGGCCTCATCGTGCAGGACGGCAATGGCGCCACGACCGAGACCATTGCCAATCCTCAGCAGGTCGACCTGACGGAGGCAGACAACGCATCTGGCTGGACGGAGACCTGGCGCCGTGTGGTGGCGGGTCTGCCTGTGGCCTTTGCGGACGAGAACGGCGCCATTCACTACTACACCTATGAGGCAACCGAGGTCCAGGTGCTGGTTGACGGCGCATGGAAGAGCCTGGAGGAAGCGGGCTATACCGTCACCTACCGCGTTGATGGCACGGACCGCGTGATTGAAATCACCAACACACATCTGCCCATGCTGCCCGAGACGGGCGGTTCGGGACTGTGGATGCTAATCCTGCTGGCGCTGGCTCTGCTGGGCGGCGGCGCGCTGTGGCGCAAACGGCGCAGCATGATCGCCGCGCAAGAGGCTGCATTTGCGCAGTCGCTTGGAATGCAGCCGGTGGGGTCGTTTGCCGCATCGCCCGTGAAGCCGGCAGGCGCGCATGCTAGGCAGCCAGAACGGGCCTCGCTGTTCAATCTGCCACGCATGTAAAGATGTAAAGCGGGTGCGGTGTCGAAGCGCTGCACTCGCAACGAACAAGGTGAGACATCGACGTAGGTCGGTTTCTTCATAGAGAAAAAGAAGCATGACAAGAGAAAGGAAATGAGCATGCAAGCAACAGCAAGAAAAGCCGTGGCGCTTTTCGTCGCGGCAATGATGGCGCTCGCTATGGCGTTTGTCATTGCTCCTTCGAAGGCCTTCGCGGCCACCACGGGCAATCTGACCATTACGAATCAGAGCGCCGAGTTTAACGGCAAAGAGGTCAAGGCGTGGCAGATGTTCTCCGCCACGGTCACCGCTGACGGCAAGAATGCAAGCTACACGCTCAATACTGCGTGGGCACCGTTCTTTAAGACCGTAATTGGTGGCGATATGGCCACGTTGGACGGCGACGCGCTTTCTCAGAAGGCAATTGAGTACGTGACCGGTCTCGGTAGCGACGACGAAGCCAACGTGATTGCTTTCGCCAAGAAGGCTTCCGACTGGGCGAAGAAGAACGGTATCGAAGCAACATCCAGCGCGACGGCGTCTGGGGGCAGTGCTCCCTATGTCGCCACGTTCTCGGGCCTTGCCTTCGGCTACTATGTGGTCTCCCCGCAGGGCGGTTCCACCGCCGATCGCGGAACCGACGCCATCCTGGCGAATGTGGTCGCGGCTGACAAGAATGTGAACCTCAAGAGCGAGTATCCCACCATCAGCAAGACCGTTGATGACAACAACCATGCAGACGCTCAGGTTGGCGACACGCTGAACTTCGAGCTGAAGTCCAAGGTTCCCAACATGACCGAGTACACCACCTATGTGTTCAACTTTGTCGATACCCTGTCCAAGGGCCTGACGCTTAACCAGAACAGCATCAAGGTGACCATTGGCGCTTCCGAGCTTCAGAAGGACGTCGATTACACCGTCTCTGCCACGGGTGGCAATGGCGCTGCTACCGAGCTGAAAATCATCATGACCGACTTCAAGACGAAGCATGGTGACAAGGCTGGCCAGGAAATCAAGGTGACCTACTCTGCAATCATCAATGAGCATGCCGTTGCTGGCCAGGATGACGCAGGCAACAGCGCGAAGCTCGAGTACAGCAACGACCCCATCAAGGGTGGTACGGGTACTTCTGTTCCCAGCGTGACCCACGGCTACACCTTCGACTTCGACATCAACAAGACCGACGGCATGGACGGTTCCGCCCTTGCCGGCGCTGTCTTCCAGCTGCAGAAGAAGGGTGAAGGCACCCCGATCAAGCTGATTGTTGAAAACGCTGGCGACGAGACCCAGCCCGCTGTCGTGCGTTCCGCAAAGACTGGCGAAGGCAATGCGGTTGACACCATCACCACTCCCGAGAGCGGTAAGATCACCTTCAAGGGTCTGGATGCTGCTGAGTACCAGCTCGTCGAGACTAAGGCTCCCGATGGATACAACAAGCTCCAAAAACCTGTCGATGTGGCGATTGTCGCAAACTACGATCAGGATGGCACGCTCAATAACTGGACGGTGAACGGCGGCGGTAACGACGTTGCTCTTAACATCCAGAACAACAAGGGCACGCTGCTCCCTGAGACCGGCGGCATGGGCACCATCATCTTCACCGTTGTTGGCGCTCTCGCCATCATCGGCGGCATTGCTTGGGCTGTTCGTCGTAAGCACAGCGTCCGCTAAAGGAGCACGTGCGCATGCGTAAACGACTCGGCGATTTTCTGCCGTTGATCTTGGTGGTGGTAGGGCTGGGCATCTTGCTCTATCCCACGGTGAGCAATTTCTTGGTGGAGCGCAATGCCAGCCGCGTCATTTCCAACTACGATGCGGCGGTTGCCAACCTCACCGAGGAAGAATACGCGCAGATGCTCGACGATGCGCATGCTTACAACAGCAAGGTCGCAGCGTTGGCCGGAGTGCAACCGACCGACGGCAGCATTGATGTCTCGGGCATTTCGGCCGAAACGCTGCGGCAGGATTACAACGGCCTGCTGAACCTCAACGGCGATGGCATGATGGGGTATCTCACCATCCCAAGTCTTGATGTCACCATGCCGATCTATCACACGGTGGAAGAGCCCGTGCTGCAGGTAGGTGCGGGCCATGTGGAAACAAGCTCGTTGCCGGTAGGCGGCCCTTCCACCCACTCGGTGCTTTCGGGCCATCGTGGCCTCCCTTCGGCGAAGCTGTTCACGGAGCTCGATCAGCTCGCTGCGGGCGATCAGTTCTACATTCGCGTGCTGAACGAGACGTTCGCCTACGAAGTGGACAGCATTCTGACGGTGCTGCCGCATGAGACCGAAAGCCTTGCAATCGCCGAAGGGGAAGACTTTTGCACGCTGGTTACCTGCACGCCGTATGCCATCAACTCGCATAGGCTGTTGGTGCGCGGCCATGCCATTCCTTACGAGGAATCCATGGACGAGGCGGTGGGCAAAACGGGCAGCTTCATCAACATTCCGCTGCCGTATGCGCTGCTTATGCTGGCGCTTGCGATCATAGCGGTGGTGCTGATCGTTTTGAAGGTGCGCTCGAACAAAGCGCGAGCCGCCATGCAGGCAGCGGCGGTTTCGGGGGCTGCGGTCTCTCGTTCGTACGAAGAGCTTTCGCGCGCTGCGTATGAACGGCGGGGGTCTCATGGTTATCCCGGACACCCTGCGGCTCAGGCTCCGCCCGTGTATCCGGGCGTCCAGGCTCCGGAACGCTCGGACGCCAGGGTTCCGTACGGAGAGCCGAACACGCCCGGCCGCCACGCGGCGCCGGATTCGTATGCACCATATAGAGCAACGCAGGTAAATAGCCCGCATGAAAGGAAAGGAGGGGCGCATGCGAAAAGACGCAATCATTAGCATGAGAAATGCAGCGACGGTATTACTTGCGTGCGCGATCGTGCTGCTGTGTTTTGCGTGGCGCAGCCCCGCCTACGCATCCGTTTCGGGGTCGATTGAGCTTTCGTGCGGCATTGAGCGCGCGGGCGAGCATGTTGCCTTGGCGGGCGACGGCTATGCGCTGACTAAGGTCGCGTCGGCCGAAGTTGACGGGGCGTCTGCTTCGGTTGCATATGCCACCGAGGAGGCGTTTTCGAGCGTCGATCGCAATTGGGCGGCGCTTGACGGTGCGGGTCTGCGTGCGGCGGCGCATGAGGTGTTTGCCCATGCCGAAAAGCATGGAGTCAAGCCGCAGGCGACGGCGCATGCCGATGCGGCGGGCAAGGCAGTGTTTTCTTCGCTCGAGCCCGGCTTGTACCTTATCAGCCGCTTCGAGGTTGTTCCCGCTAACGCCGAGTTTTCCTGCGATCCTGCGCTGGTAGGCGTTCCTGCGACGATAGACGGCGTGCTTACCTATGCTGTGGAGGTTACGCCCAAGTTCGAGCATGAGCCTTTGACTCCCGGTCCCGGTCCTGGCGAGGACGGCAAGCCTGCCGACCCGCTCGACCAGCTTGCTGACAAGGTGGCAGGCGCGCTCGGATTCGCGAAGACCTCGGACGGCATGTTCGCGCTGGCATGCGCAGCTGTACTGTGCGCTTTCGCGGCGGTTGTCCTGCTGTTATGGAGGCGTCGTGCCGCCGCTCCCGCCGGCGCTCATGCGGCTGGCTCGAAGCGGTTCGACTCCTCCGCAGCTAGCGCGAGCGACGCTTCCGTTGCCGCAAAGCGCGCCGAGGCCTTCGCCGCCGATCGCGGTTCCGATAGCGAGCCGCATACCAAGGCGTAAATCCGCCCGCGCTTGTGCGGCGACTCATGTGGCGTTTCGCACTGAGGTGCAGGACAATTTGCACTAGGGCATTCGCATCTGTGCTTCGCATACGCAATATGCTTCAACAGAAAAGGCACCTTCGGGTGCCTTTTCTGTTGTTTCGACCATGGATGGATTGCAGCATACAGAACATGCGCGTCATGCCCGAAAGACGCCTTCGGGCGCTCTGCTTTCTTGAAATCCATACTATTTCGTACACGAAGGCAGGCAATCCATGCTATTTCGTACGTTTGTACAAGGAAAATGCACGTATCGACGAAATAGTATGACTAGCGCGCCTCGTCTTCTTCGAAGGAATCGAGCGCAAGCTTCTGAACTGGTATTTTGCAAACATCGCCGCCGATGAGGACCGAATGCCTGGGGCGAATCCATGCTATTTCGTCAAAGGGTGCATTTCGGCTGCGCAAACGACCGAAATAGTATGGATGGGCTTTTCCGGCTGCTCCATTTCATCATTGATCTCAGTCTTGCGGTATCGTTCCCTTATTTGCTCGTGGGCGCTCGTCCGATTTTCGTCACCCTTCGCTCGTCATTGCCCGCAACAGCCATGATGAAGCGATGCACAATCGGCGGCGTTTCGCACGGAGCCGTTTTCGTCTCCAAGGATGCATCCCTACGCGCTCATTAGTACGCTCCCTGGGCAATCAATTCGCGCTGCTTGTGCTGCAGGAAATAGTCGGCGACCGCCATATAGAACCCCGCTTCTTCCTGTGTCTCCGCCTCTTCGATGGCCTGGAGCGAAGGCTCGAATTGAAACGCCTGGTTGCATTCAAGGTAAAGGCTGTGCAGGTCGTGTGCTGGGACTTGTTTATCTACGGGCGCGCTGTCGGTCGTGCGTGCAGGCCTTCCTGCGCCGGGCTTTTTCGAGAGTCTGTCGTATACCGACGCTTCCTGCAGCGCCCAGGATCTGCCTATTTTTACACCGTCGAGAGATCCTTCGCTGACGAGCTTTCGCACACGTGCGGAAGAGATGCTGAGTATTTCGGCGCTTTGGGAGACAGACAGCATGGCGGACACCTAACTGAGGCATTTCCGAGATGCTTATCATAATAAATGGTTGCGGAATCGCAATGAATGTTAAAAAACGCGCCCATTCTTCATTTATGGCACCATTTAGTTGTCGAGTACTGGACAAAATGATGTTATATTGTCCAGCATGCTCGACAGAGGAGGCTTTCGGCTGCGAGGCCTTGAAGGGTGGCCCTTTCCGCGGCTATTCGAGGCCGGTCTTCCTCTGCTCCACCTTGCTGATTAGTTCTTGTTGCGAGTGCACGTTGAGCTTCGTGTAAATGTGGCGCACATGGGTTTTCACGGTGTTGCGTGAAAGCACCAGCTCTTCTTGAATGAAGGGGCTTGTGCGTCCGCGTGCCAAAAGGCGCAGAACGTCCGTTTCGCGATTCGTCAAATTGCATGCGCAAGCAACTCGTGAGCATGCTTCATCAATTGGATCGATAACGGGCTGCGTTGCTGCGGCTGGGCTTACCATGCCGAGCTCATTTGCCTTGTCGCTCGTGCTTGCTGATTTGACCCGAGAAGGTTTCGCTTCAAGGGCCATGGTATTTTCCGAGGTGTTTTCGTCGCTTGTATTTTCGTCGGCATGGGCGGGCAGCACCGTTTCTACCGCGCGATCGAAGCTGAAATTGCGCAGCCCTATATAGTTGAATGTGAAGAAGATGATTGCCATGGCGGCTGTGGCCCATAGCGATGAAAGGGCGCCGAGGGCGGCTGCCATCTGCGCGATAGGGGCTCCTATTCCTATGCCAAGCCACTGGGCGGCCAGAACAGTTGCGGCAACGAAGACTGCTCCAAGTTTGTTGCGGTATCCGACGGAGGCCACTATGCAGTATGCCAGCATATTGAACAAATCGGATCCGGCCGAAAGCAGTGCGATATAGGCCTGCTCTCCTGTCTGGTCTTGCAGTGCAGGAAGAGCAAATGGCGCGCAGAGCAGTCCTGCGATAATGCAGAGTACGGCTGTGCGATACGATGCGTCGAGAGAAGGCGGTCGGCGGATCGTTGCAGCCGCAAAAACCACGCAGACTGGAATGCAAGATGCCATAGACGCGGCGAAGGAAGGTTCTGCCTCGCTGCTTGCGAGTGAATACCCGCAGACAATGTTAAACAGGAGAATCGATACGAATATCAGGCTGGAAAAGGGAAGATACGACGATGGGCTTGTTATGCTCAGCACATCGGGGGCGTCGGAGTCTCTCGTGTTTTTCATGACCGAACGGGCATCGGGTCGCGCGAGAAGGCATGCTGCGGCCAGTGAGGTTGCATACAGCGCAACGGACGCCTCGATGGGTAAGCTGTTTAAGAAATGAATCCCTGCCTTGGCGGCGTATTGCACAACGAACGCCGTGGGTACAACGACGAACGCGTGCTTCGGTCCGCGCTGCGCTAGCGAAACCCCTACAAGCACAGACACCCAAGCGCCGCCGATTCCTCCAAAGGGGCTGCCGATGGCCAGCATGAGGCTCGAATGTCCGTCAATTCCTCCATAGAGGCTTGCTGCCGCAATCGCGGTTGCTGCAAGGCATGCGAAAAACCAGAAGCGCTCGCGTAAAAGAGAGGGTTTGCGGTAAGCCGCAACAGCCAGAAAGACGGAAAATGCCACGCCTCCATACGTTGATATCTCGCGAGCAGCGGGCAAATCCTGGGCAACGGTGGGGAAGGTGTCTGCGTTTAGAACATGGGAGGAAACGAGCACAAGCGCCAGCGCGAGGCAGGTGCGTGCTGCGTCTTTGCCGCTGCTGCGGTCTTTTCCATTGGCGATGAGCTCCTCGCCGCGTGGTTTCATGGCTTTCCTTTCGTCTAGGGTTGCGCGATTCCATATTTGCGGATGGCCATTGTGCGGCTTATGGCGGAAAAATCGTAACAGAATACGGGCTTTCAATAGGGGATGGCTCTCACCCTCTCAAGGCTATTTTTTGCCGATAACACCCGAAGAATACCTGGTCGTTCATGATGAGCGTTCCTTTTCGCATCGGCGGGGTGACGAAACGAGTGCGTTGCGGCTGTAGTGTTTGCGACATCGAAGGGCACGGACAAGGAGGGTGCTATGAGTGAAAAGAATCAGGGGAACGTCGCACGCATGACGCGTCGCAATTTTGTCACGGGTGCTGCTTTGGCGGGCGCAGCTGTTGTCGGGGCAGGAATGACGGGGTGTGCGCCGAAGGGCGCTTCCGAAACGGTTGAAGCAAAGGCCGATGTGGCGGCCGATGCTCCTGCATGGCTTGGCCAAGAGCCCGAAATCGCCGATGCCGACATCGTGAAGACCGAAGAAACGGACTTTTTGATTATCGGCGCAGGCACGGCAGGTTTATGCGCGGCGGGCACCGCCGCCGACGCGGGCATGAAGTTCATCGTGGCCGAGAAAAACGACAAGGTTCCCGAAACGCGCGAGTACTGGGGCATCGTAAATTCCAAGCCTGCGCTTGCCCAGGGTGGCGAGGTTGATGGCATGAAGCTTCTCAACGAGCTTACTCGCTATGCGTCGGGCAAATGCAACCAGGGTCTTATCAAAATGTGGATTGACGAGTCGGCCGAAGTGTTCGATTGGGTCGATGCCATGATGGCGGCGCAAGGTAAGCAGGTCGTCGTCGATATGCCGGGCGACCACGCCACGGGCGGCACCGATTACATGACCCCGGTGCTTCAGCATATCTATCTGACCCCGTACCAGCCTCCCATGCGCAACGATGTCATCCTCGAGCACGTTCAGCAGAAGGCCCCTGACAGCGTGCGCTTCAAGCATGCGCTGGTCAAACTCGACCATGCAGAAGGCTCGGTGACGGGTGCCGTGTTCGAGACCGAAGAGGGCTACGTGCGCATCAATGCGAAAAACACGTTGTTGGCAACGGGCGGATACCCTGCGAACCCCGTCATGATGAACGCTTTGCAATCTGCGGCCGTGGGATGCTGCACTGCATCGAGCTACTATCTTTCCGACGACGGCTTGGGCCTGCGTGCCGGCATCTGGGCGGGCGGCGTGAAGGACGCCGACGCCGCTCCGATGATCTTCGACCGCGGCGCGGTGGACGCGGGCGTCGACTGCGGATACCTGGGCGAAGGCGATGACGCGGCGTTTCCCGGAACCATCTTCCAGGAAAACATCGGCAGCCAGCCGTTCATGAAGGTGAATCGCAGGGGCGTACGTTTTTGCAACGAATCCACCCCGTACGATTTCCTGTGCTTCCAGGCGGGCCAACAGCCGGGCGGCGTATGGTGCGAAGTATTCGACGCGAATGCCCCCGAAGATATCTTGCGTTTCGACACCATGGGATGCTCTGGCTTCGCGAAGCAGATGATGGCCGCCGGCATGCCTCTTGAAGAATTCGTGGCGGCGTCGAAGGACGCCGGCATCTTGAAAAAGGCCGATACCCTTGAAGAACTTGCCGATCAACTCGGTTTCGAGGGCGAGGCGAAGGAGGCATTCCTCGAACAGGTGGAACGCTACAATGCCCAGTTTGACGCTCAGGCTGATGACGATTTCGGCAAAGAGGCCTACCGCCTTTCCGCTCTTCGCACTGCGCCGTTTTACGGTTTGTGGTTTGGAGGAACGTTGCTCACCACGCTCGATGGCTTGAAGATAGACGAAGAGTGCCGTGTTCTCGACGCGAAAAACGAGCCGATTCAAGGCTTCTATGCCGCAGGCGATGTGTCGGGCAGTTTCTTCTCGGGCAATTACCCCGAATACATTGTAGGCGTGGCATCGGGTCGCTCTTCGGTTCAAGGTCGCCATGTTGCGCGCAAGCTTGCGGGTGATTTGTAAGCAGCGTGTTCGCTCGGCGAGGTTTTTCTCGCATCGCGCACGGACGCGCCTTTGGGCGCCGTCTTCTAACTGGATAACGATTGGCTTCATGGCCGTAGCGCCCGCCTTCCCCCTCCCTCTTTTGGGCGGGCGCCCTTGCCGCCGTCTGCTGGTGTTCCTGCAGGCGGCGGTTTTCGTTTAGAGAGGGGGGGTGAGCCGGCTGGTTCGGGTTTCCGCTGCGGCATCTTTGGCAAATTCCGCTCGGTTCCGTCTGCGGCGTTTTCGGTGAATCGTTTCTGCTTCCTATTCTTCTTGTATGTGCCTCCGCCTTCCAAATTACCGCCGAACATGACAGTTAGGTAACATGCCCAATTTATTGTGAGATAAGTTGACAACGTTAGACTTAGATTTTATATTGGCAATCGTACCGAAAGGGTTAAGCCCCGAAGGTGCAGGCCCAACGTCGAGCTCGCCATTGCGCGGCGACATCCGGATGGGCCGCTCAAACGAGGTAATAACAGTCGGCGGGAAACCGCCACGCGCAGCCGCTTGAAGCGAGCGTAGGACATCGGCAAGGCAAGCGCCTGAAGCTGAAAAGACGTCCGGCGCAGCGCCAGGCGGTTTCGCACCAAAGGAAGGACTGATAGATATGGGTAAGATTCTTGGTATCGACCTTGGCACCACCAACTCCGCCATGGCTGTCATGGAGGGCAACGAGCCCACCATTCTGGTCAACGCCGAGGGCGATCGCACCACCCCCTCCGTTGAGGGCTTCCGCAAGGATGGCGAGCGCGTAGTGGGCAAGGCTGCGAAGAACCAGGCGGTCACCAACCCGCAGAACACCGTTTCTTCCGTCAAGCGCTTCATCGGCCGCAACTTCGCTGAAACCACCGAAGAGCAGAAGACCGTTGCTTACAAGGTTGTTTCCGGCAAGGACGGCCGTGCTGTCGTAGACATCGACGGCAAGGATTACACCCCCGAAGAGATTTCCGCCATGGTTCTGCAGAAGCTGAAGGCTGACGCGGAAAAGCAGGTCGGCGCCCCCATCAACGAGGCCGTCATCACCGTTCCCGCGTACTTCAACGACGCTCAGCGCCAGGCAACCAAGGATGCGGGCAAGATTGCCGGTCTCGATGTCAAGCGCATCATCAACGAACCTACTGCAGCCGCTCTGGCATACGGCATGGACAAGGTTGACAAGGACCAGAAGATTCTCGTCTTCGACTTGGGCGGCGGCACCTTCGACGTGTCCGTCCTCGAGCTGGGCGACGGTGTCTTCGAGGTTCTGTCCACCGCAGGCGATAACCACCTCGGCGGTGACGACTGGGATCAGCGCGTCATCGATTGGATGGCCGACAAGTTCAAGGCTGACAACGGCGGCATCGACCTCAAGGCAGACCCCATGGCTCTGCAGCGTCTGAAGGAAGCGGCGGAAAAGGCTAAGATGGAGCTTTCCAGCACCACCCAGGCAAACATCAACCTGCCCTTTATCACCGCTGACGCAACCGGCCCGAAGCACCTTGACTACACCCTGACCCGTGCGGAGTTCGAGCGCATCACCAAGGACCTGCTCGATCGCTGCAAGCAGCCTGTCGAGCGCGCGCTGAAGGATGCGGGCCTTTCCACCGGCCAGATCGACGAAGTCATCCTGGTCGGCGGCTCCACCCGTATGCCCGCCGTGCAGGAGCTCGCCAAGACCATGACCGGCAAGGCTCCCAACATGTCCGTGAACCCGGACGAGGTTGTTGCTATCGGCGCAGCTGTTCAGGGTGGCGTTCTTTCCGGCGACGTTGAGGGTATCCTGCTTCTGGACGTCACCCCGCTTTCCCTGGGCGTTGAAACCATGGGCGGCGTTATGACCAAGATGATCGATCGTAACACCACCATCCCCACCCGCAAGACCGAGGTGTACTCCACGGCGGCCGACAACCAGACCTCCGTTGAGATTCACGTTCTGCAGGGCGAGCGCCAGATGGCCAACGACAACAAGACCCTGGGCCGCTTCCAGCTCACCGGCATCCCCGCAGCTCGTCGCGGCGTGCCCCAGATCGAGGTTACGTTCGACATTGACGCCAACGGCATCGTGAACGTTTCTGCGAAGGACCTGGGCACCGGCAAGCAGCAGCAGATCACCATTTCCGGCTCCACCGCCCTGTCTGACGACGAAGTCGATCGCATGGTGAAAGACGCTGAGGCTCATGCCGACGAAGACGCCAAGCGCAAGGAAGAGGCCGAGGCTCGCAACAACACCGACTCTTTGGTGAACGCAACCGAGCAGACGCTTTCCGAACTGGGCGACAAGGTTCCTGCCGATACGAAATCTGCCGCCGAGGCCGCCATCGCCGAGGCCCGTACCGCACTTGAGGGCAACGACATCGAGGCCATCAAGGCCGCAGGCGAGAAGCTTCAGCAGGCGGGCTACAAGCTGGCCGAGGTCGTTTACAGCTCCCAGCAGGCAGAAGGTGCCGCAGGCGCCGGCGCTGCAGGTGCTGCAAACCCGGCGGACGATGGTCCGATCGAGGCTGACTACGAGGTTGTCGACGACAAGAACGAAGGTAAGTAATCATGGCTGCCGACGAGAAGAACACCCCCGAGCACGACGCTCGAGAGATTCCCATCGAAGGCGCTGAAGAGAAGGAGTGCGGAGGCGCCGAGTGCGCTTCCGCCGCTCCCGAAGCGCCCGAAGAGGCCGTGCAGGCCGAAGACGCGGCTGCGGAAGATGAGGCCTCCGAAGAGGCTGAAGACATCGCCGCCGAGGCCGAAGCCGTTGTGGCAGATGTCGAGCGCGTTGCTGCTGCGGAAGCTGAAGCCGCTGCCATGAAGGATCGCTACCTGCGCCTTCAGGCCGAATGGGACAACTACCGCAAACGCACGGCCGAGGAAGCAGCTGACATGAAGATCCGCGCAGCGGAAAAGCTCATGGAAGACGTGCTTCCCGTGCTCGACGATTTCGAGCGTGCGATTGCCCACGCCGAGCAAAACGGCGAAGAAGGCCTGCTTGATGGCGTGAAAGCCATCAGCTCCAAGATCACGCAGGTGTTTGCAAAGCACGGCCTGCAGGCAATCGATCCCGCCGGCGAAGCCTTCGACGCGCTTGAGCACCAGGCTGTAGCCACGGTGCCGGACGAAAGCATGCCGGACGAAACGGTGGCCCAGGTTTACCAGAAGGGCTATCGCTTGGGCAAGAAGGTCCTTCGTCCCGCCATGGTGACCATCTCCTCCGGCGGCCCGAAGCGCGAGGCGGAAGAAGAATAATACGAGTTTCGAAGGCGGGCGCACAGTCCGCCTTCGTTGTAGAAAGCGCCTGGTAACGACGTAATAACGAAATCGTTACAGGGCATGAACGAACAAGAAAGGAAGGTGGCCGGTCGTGGCAGCAACACCGGATTATTACAAGATTCTCGGCGTATCCAAAACCGCCACCGCCGATGAGATAAAGAAGGCGTACCGCAAGCTTGCCCGTACGCACCATCCCGATGCCGGCGGCGACGAGGCCAAGTTCAAAGAAATCAACGAGGCCTACGAAGTGCTGGGCGACGAAAAGAAGCGCAAGCTCTACGACCAGTATGGAACGGCGGATGAAAACCGCATTCCGTACGGATGGGGCGGCGCAGGCGCCGGTCAGAACCCGTTCGCAGGTGCCGGCAGCTGGGCGGATATTCTCGAGAGCATCCGCCGCGGCGAGGGCGCGTTCGGCAGCAGCTGGGATATCAACGATATCTTCGGCGGCGGCTTCGGCGGATCGGGCTTCGGTCAGCAGCGCGCGCCGCGTCCGCAGCAGGGTCGCGATATGAACGTTACGCTGAACGTGAGCTTTGACGAGGCGTTCAGGGGCTGCACGAAAAAAGTGAGCGTGAAGGTGCCAGGTTCTTCTGCCGCCGAAACGCTTGATGTGAAGGTTCCCGCCGGCGCCGTAAGCGGCGGACGCGTTCGTTTCCGCGGCAAGGGCGCCGCAGGTGCGAACGGCGGCGCGAACGGAGACCTGCTGGTCACCACAAAGATCAGCGATCATCCTATCTACTCGCGCGATGGGGCGGACGTCCTCATGACGGTGCCTGTCACCGTGTCCGAGGCGGTTCTTGGCGCAAGCATCGTGGTGCCCGCGCCCGACGGAACCAAGATTCGCATCAAGGTTCCCGCCGGTTCGCAGGAAGGCACGCAGCTTCGCGTGGGCGGCAAAGGAGCTCCCGACGTGAAGGGCGGTCCGCAGGGCTCGCTTCGCATCACGCTGCATGTGGAAATGCCCAAGGATCTTTCGCCCGAGCAGAGAAAGGCCATGGAGGATTTCCAGGCTGCATGCGAGGCGCAAGGCATCGATGTTCGTGCGGGATTGACGGCGTAAAGGAGGCAACGAGCCATGGAAGACCGCAACAGGCCGCTATATATGATCGGCGTTGCCGCCGAGCTTGCGGGAGTGCATCCGCAAACGCTGCGAATCTACGAGCAGAAGGGTCTTGTGTCGCCTCAGCGTACACGCGGCAATACGCGCATGTATTCCCAGGCGGACATTGAACGCCTCGAGCTTATCAACGAGCTCACGAGCGAGGGCATCAACCTTGCCGGCGTCATCCGCATTCTTGACCTCAAAGGCAGGCTTGAAGAACGCGACGAAGAGATAGACGATCTGCACAAGAAGGTTCGTCGCTTGGCGGACCGCGTGCACGAGCTTGAGACCAGGGCAAACGTGACAGCGCTCATGCTGCCCGAGCCCCAGGTCGTAAGCATTCGTCGCATGAACGATTAGGAACCATTGGAACTCCAGCGAAGGAGACGGCCATGAGATTGGACAAATTGGCAGTGACTGCCCAGGAGGCATTCCAGAGCGCCATGGGCGTTGCGGGCGATGCCGAAACGGCGTCGGTGGACACCATCCATCTGCTGAAGGCGTTGCTCGATTCGGGGGAGAACAACCTCTCCGCCATTATCAAGCGTGTCGGCGCCGACCCTACCGCCCTGAAGGCGAACGTGGAAAGCGCCATTGCGAACGGGCCGAAGGTCACGGGCGGCGTCATGGGCATGCCCCTTCCCACCCAGAACCTGATTTCCGTCATCGACAATTCGGTGAAGATCGCCGAGAAGATGGGCGACAGCTACGCCACGAGCGAGCATTTGCTCATCGCCTTGACCGAAGACAAGGGCCAGGCGGGCAAGATTCTCACCGGCGCAGGCGTGACGCGCAAAAACATCGAGGAGGCATACGACAGCCTTCGCGGCGACACGCGCATCACCGACCAGCAGAGCAAGCCCGAGCTTGACGCCCTCAACACGTACGGCCAAAACCTGACGCAGCAGGCGCGCGAGGGCAAGCTCGATCCGGTGATCGGTCGTTCTGATGAAATTCGCCGTACCATCCAGGTGCTGTCGCGCCGCACGAAGAACAACCCCGTGCTCATTGGCGAGCCTGGCGTTGGCAAGACGGCTATCGTGGAAGGCTTGGCGCAGCGCATTGTGGCGGGAGACGTTCCCTCCAGCCTGCGCGACCGCGACATCGTGGCGCTTGATTTGGGCGCTATGGTTGCCGGAGCGAAATATCGCGGCGAATTCGAGGACCGCCTGAAGGCCGTGCTGCGGGAGGTGAAGCAGAGCGAAGGCCAGATCATCCTGTTCATCGACGAGCTGCATACCATTGTGGGCGCAGGTTCCACGGGCGATAGCTCCATGGACGCGGGCAACATGCTCAAGCCGGCGCTGGCTCGTGGCGAGCTGCATGCCATCGGTGCCACCACGCTTGATGAGTACCGCAAGTACATCGAGAAAGATGCTGCGCTCGAGCGTCGTTTCCAGACGGTGCTGGTGGGCGAGCCTACGGTGGAGGACACCATCGCCATCCTGCGTGGCCTGAAGGAGAAGTACGAAATTCACCACGGCGTTCGCATCACCGACTCGGCTATTGTGTCCGCTGCAGAGCTTTCCAACCGCTACATCTCCGATCGTTTCCTGCCCGACAAGGCGATCGACCTCATGGACGAAGCCGCCAGCCGTCTTCGTATAGAGATCGACTCCATGCCGCAGGAAATCGACGAGGCACAGCGCAGGTATACGCAGATGCAAATCGAAGAGCAGGCGCTTATGAAGGAAAGCGATCCCGCGAGCGCAGAGCGCCTCGAGGACCTGCGTCGCCAGATGGCAACCTCCAAAGAGTGGCTGGATGCTCGCAAGGCCGAATGGCGCAACGAGAAAGACGTCATCGAAAGCGTGCAGCGTCTGAAGGCGGACATCGATGCCGCGCATGTGGAAGAGGAGCAGGCAACCCGCGAGGGCGATCTGTCCAGGGCTTCCGAGATTCGTTATGCGCGCATTCCCGAGCTGCAGCGTCAGCTTGCTGCTGCAGAAGAGGCCGTGAGCGCTAAGCAGGGCGACGGCGCCATTCTGAAAGAGGAGGTTTCCGAAGAGGAAATCGCCGAGGTGGTAAGCGCATGGACGGGCATTCCCGTGTCCAAGATGATGCAGGGCGAGATGTCCAAGCTCATGGACTTGGAGGTCAAGTTGCACGAGCGCGTCGTGGGCCAGGACGAAGCGGTATCCGCCGTGGCAAGCGCCATACGCCGCAGCCGTGCGGGCCTGTCCGATCCCGACCGTCCTATCGGCAGCTTCCTCTTCCTCGGCCCTACGGGCGTTGGCAAGACGGAGCTTGCGAAGGCGTTGGCCGAATATCTCTTCGACGACGAGCGCGCCATGGTGCGTATCGACATGTCCGAGTACATGGAGAAGTTCAGCGTGCAGCGTTTGATCGGCGCCCCTCCGGGATACGTGGGTTATGACGAAGGCGGCCAGCTGACCGAAGCCGTGCGCCGCAGGCCGTACAGCGTCATCTTGCTCGACGAGATGGAGAAGGCCCATCAGGACGTCTTCAACATTCTGCTGCAGGTGCTTGATGACGGTCGTTTGACCGACGGCCAGGGCCGTGTGGTCAGCTTCAAGAACACGATCATCATCATGACGAGCAATGTCGGTTCTCAGGCTATCCGCGAGTTCAGCCGCCAGAACGAGAGCATGGGCTCCATGGTTGAGGATATGATGCAGGGCGACATGGCTGCCATGGCGAAGAAGATCGCCGAGCTGCAGACCCAGGTTGACGAGGCGTTGCGCAACACGTTCCGCCCCGAATTCCTCAACCGCATCGACGACGTGATTACGTTCAATGCGCTGACGTCTGCCGAAATCGAGCCGATTGTGAATCTGCAGCTCGTCAAGGTGCGCGAGCGTCTTGCCGAGCGTCGCATCGACCTCGAGGTCAAGCCCGCAGCGGTCGAGCAGCTTGCCATCGACGGTTACGACCCCGTGTATGGCGCACGTCCGCTGAAGCGCCTGGTTCAGCGTGAGGTTGTTGATCGCGTTGCCAACGAGATGATCGCGGGGCATGTGTTGGAAGGCTCCAAGGTCATCATCGATATGGATATCATGGACGGTTACACCTGCACGGTGGAGGCGCCGCAGGTTGTGGAAAGCGTGCATGAGGATGCCGCCGACGGTTCCTACGAGGCGCCTGAGGTATAAGGCACGCGAACTGCACGCATAGAGATGCCAGGTGTGCGTCATTGCAATGAGGACGGCATGCCGCGAAGTCCTTGAGCAGGGGGCGTTTCCGAAAGGAGCGCCCCCTGTTTGCGTTGATGACTTCAGGCTTGAGGCGCTACCCGAAACAGGCCTAAAAGTGGCAATTATTTTCGTTTTCCTGGCGCGTTATTGCTCGAGGCGTAAGGCCGATTGGCATAATCCCAGGTCGCGAAATTATCCGAACATGGCCTCATCGGTTCATTGACCGTATGGGCTCTCGATTGCCCTTATTTCGATTGCATTTTGTCAGGAAAACGAAATTTTTGTCCACTTTTCCCTCGAAATGCGATCGGAGCTTTGTGATTCTCGTCCTCCTGAAGGGGATGTCGAAGCTTCGATTCCTGCTGCTTGTCCATTATACCCTCAAGGGGTATACTCTACCCAAAAAGATGCATACCCCAGAGGGGCATAGGAGGACGCAATGGAAGCGCGCGAGCAGGATTCATGCCGCATGGAAAAACGGAATGCGGCGGCATCGGGCAAGGCTCAGCAATGCGATGCATGCAGACATAAGGACACCGAGCGTGCGGCAGAGCTTCAGTCGGACATCCAGAAACGTCTCAATCGCGCAATTGGCCAGCTCAACGGCATAAAAGCTATGATTGAAGACAATCGCTACTGCGGAGATGTGCTCATGCAGCTCTCTGCTTCGGAGGCGGCAATCCGGCGCATTTCGGAAATCATTCTGCAAGATCATCTCGAAACGTGCGTGGTCGAACAGGTTCGCCAGGGCAATGTCGAAGTGGTCGATGAGGTCATGCAGCTCATCAAAAGGTTCGGCTAGGCCATGAAGCAGACGTTCGATATTACGGGAATGACCTGCGCGGCGTGCTCGGCGCGTGTCGAGAAAGCGACGCGTTCCGTGGAGGGCGTGCAGGATGTTGCCGTCAATCTGCTCAAAAACAGCATGGAGGTTTCGTATACGGACGAAACGCCTGCGGCAAGGCAGCGCGTAGATGATGCCGTGTGCGCGGCAGTGAGCCATGCGGGCTACGGCGCCGAGGTTCGTGGAGGCGGCTCTGCGGTTGCGGGGTCGTCGTCAAATGGGACTTCGTCTCGCTCGGCGGGGCGAGCAACTCCCCAGCAGCGCGCTGAAGCGGAGCGCAAGCAGATGCGCATGCGTCTCATTGTCTCCTTCGCATTCACCATCCCCTTGTTTTACCTGTCCATGGGTCATATGTTCGGCTGGCCCACGCCGTCGTTTTTCTCGGGCGCGGAAAACGTCTTGCCGTTTGCGCTGACGGAATTCCTGCTTCTGCTGCCTGTTATCTTCGTCAATTTCAAGTTCTTCAAGGTTGGCTTTATCAGCTTGGCGCATGGCGCCCCCAACATGGATTCGCTCATCGCTTTGGGGTCTACCGCCTCTACGCTGTATGGCGTCTATGCGTTGTATCGCATGGGCTATGCGCTTGGCGCGGGACAGGTCGAGGCGGCGCACGCTTTCGCCATGGATCTGTATTTCGAATCTGCTGCTATGATCCTCACGCTTATTACGCTGGGCAAGTATTTCGAGGCGCGCGCGAAGGGCAAAACGACTGATGCGGTTACGTCCCTTATGGACCTTTCCCCCAAGACGGCGGTGCTGCGCGCGAGCGGGGAAGAACGCGAGATTCCCATCGAGGATGTGCGCGTGGGTGACGAACTGGTCGTGCGCACGGGCGCGAGCGTGCCGGTTGACGGCGTGGTGGTCGAGGGGTCTGCGGCTGTGGACGAATCGGCCATCACGGGCGAAAGCGTTCCGGTGGAGAAGGGCGTGGGTGATCGCGTCATCGGTGCGACGGTCAGCCGCTCGGGCTGGATGGTTCTTCGTGCAGAGCACGTAGGGGAAGACACGGCGCTGGCGGGCATTATCCGTATGGTCGACGAGGCAACGAGCACGAAAGCTCCTATCGAAAAGATTGCCGACAAAGTGAGCGGCGTGTTCGTGCCGGTGGTCATAGCCATTGCGCTTGTGGCGTTTTGCGTGTGGTTCGCGATGGGGGCGGGGCTTGAGACAGCGCTCGCGCGCGCCATCTCGGTGCTGGTCATTTCGTGCCCGTGCGCACTCGGCCTGGCAACGCCGACGGCTATCATGGTCGGCACGGGCCGCGGAGCGCGTTCGGGCATTCTGGTGAAATCCGCCGAGGTGCTGCAGATGGCACATGACGTGAAGACCGTTGTGCTTGATAAAACAGGGACCATCACGCAAGGGCACCCCGGCGTTATCTCGTTCACGTGCGCCGAAGGCGCGGATGAGCGCGAGCTTGTAGCGTCTGCGGCGGCGGTCGAGCGCTATTCCGAACATCCGTTGGCGAAGGCTCTTGTCGATTATGCGAGCAATCGAGGGCTGGCAATTCCTGAAGCAAGGGAGTTTTCCCAGGTCGAAGGGGGCGGCGTAAGCGCTGTTGTCGGTTCGTCTCGCTACATGGTGGGCAATGCGCGTCTTATGGAAAGCGGTGGTATCGCTTTGGGCGGGCTCGTCCTCGCGGGAGAACGCGTGGCAGACGAAGGCGCAACGCCCCTGTTCGTGGCGAAGGATGGCGCCGTTGCGGGCATGGTGGCCGTGGCGGACGCGGTGAAGCCCACGAGTGCTCAGGCCGTAAAGGCGCTTTCCGCTATGGGCATTACCACGGTCATGATGACGGGTGACAACGAAAAGACCGCGCTGGCCGTTCAGAAGACATGCCCCGTCGATCGCGTGATAGCCGGCGTGCTGCCTGCGGACAAGGAGCGTGAGGTGGCGCGTCTCGTCGAGGAAGGGTCTGGCGCCGTTGCCATGGTAGGCGACGGCATCAACGACGCGCCTGCGCTCGCCCGCGCCGATGTGGGCATAGCGATCGGCGCCGGCACGGACATCGCCATGGACGCTGCCGATATGGTGCTGATGCGCAGCGACTTGTTGGATGTGGCTCGTGCCGTCCAGCTTTCGCGTGCAACCATGCGCATCATCAAGCAGAACCTGTTCTGGGCGCTGATATACAACGCCGCCTGCATTCCCGTTGCCGCCGGCGCATTGGCCTGGGCGGGCGTTACGCTCAACCCTATGATCGCCGCCGCGGCCATGAGTTTAAGCTCGGTGTGCGTGGTGAGCAATGCGCTTCGTTTGCGCAGGTGGAAGCCGACGGAGTATTCGGCGAATCATGAAGCTGAAGTCGACGGTGCGTTAGGCCGTTGTCAAGACGATGGGTGCAGTAAAGACGACGAGAAGGAGAATCTCATGGAAAAGACGCTGCATGTCGAGGGAATGATGTGTCCCCGTTGCGTGGCCCACGTGAAAAAGGCGCTTGAAGAGGTGCCGGGTGTCGAGCGTGTCGATGTCGATCTGGATGCGAAGCGCGCCGTGGTGACGCTCTCTGAAGACGTTGCCGACGAAGTGCTTGTTGAAGCCGTGGTGAAGGAAGACTACGAAGCCTCGATGGAGGCGTAGGCCTTCTGTCTGCGATTCATAAGTTCGCATTAGGCAATGCGCCTCGAAGCACAAAGGGTATCGATACATCGGCAGCGACGTTTTGGAGTATGCTCGAAAGAACGAATGGAGCAATGGGCTCAAAAGATGCGGGCTGCTGACGCTGCGTTGCAAGCAGAACCTGACGAGACGCGGGGAGGACTCATGGGAAACGATTCCGAACGCATGATGATGCAGATGATGGCGAACATGATGGCAGGCAAGCGGGACGAAGAACCCGAGAGCTGCTCTTCATGCAGGATTGACTTCTTCGAGCGTGAAAACGCCGTGGACAATCAGGCAGAAGGCGTGTTTTCGCGCATGATTTTCAAGGGCTGCTTCGCTATTGACGGGTATGTGATTCAGAGCGCCGAGGGCGAGCCCGTGGAATCGGGGCTCGGCGCCGATTTCGACGAGGCGAACGGCCCCACGGCAGCATGGGTATGGTTCTGCCGTCCCGCCAACGATGCGGTGAAGGAGAAGTTCGAAGAATTCTTCGGCGGGTCTTTCGACGAGGGCGGCCAGCGTATGGATATCTCTGCCGAAAAATTCGTTGCATTCTCCGATTCCAAATCGTGGGGCTCTTACGAAGAGGCGTTTGGCGGCGCCTTCGGCGAAGACGAAGAAGATGCGCTTTGGTAGAACGAGCCGCCAGGGTAGAACGAGCCGCTCTGCTAGGGCGACTCGCCTTGACGTGACGATCCGCTAGGGACTCGTCTATTTCGCTGGTTTCCTACGGAAGAGCGTGACCATAACAATTCCGAGGGCCACGGCCGCAACGGCGGCGGGGCCCGCCACGAACGGCAAAGCGGCCATCAGGTCGCTTTGTTGCTCCTGGTCTTCCTCTGGGCCTTCGAGGATTTCGAAGGTTGCATGCTGCTGCCCGGTGCAGTTGCCTATTCCTGCCACGACGAGCATGGCGGTGCCTTCCTCCACGTTGTCTTCGTAAGAGACTGTGTAGTCGACGTCTTCGACGAGGGTCTTTCCTTCGAGCTCGACAGTGGGTGCGGGGCAGAGGGGCTCCCCGGTCTCGGTCTGGTCGGCAATGACGTCGATGGTGGCGTAGGCAAGATCCCCGGGAAGAATGGTGAATCCGGTCTCTATGGTTCCGCCGTACGCTCCTTTGCCAGTGATGGTCACGGACACGGTGCCGGGGTTTATGTTGTCGCCTTCGAAGGCTACGTCGAAGTCTTTGCCTTCGCGCAGCGCCTTGTTCTCGAGTTTCAGCGTGATGGTGGGTTCGACGGGGTTTCCGTCGTACATGACGTCCTGCAGCCCTTGGACGCGCGCGCTGCTGATATCGATGCTGCCCGTGACCCCGCGTGCTTTCTGGAGGTTTTCGTAAGTGAGCAACATGGGGCTGAGCTCGTTGCGAAGAGCCTCGGCTGCCCCGTCGATGCCAGAACGGCCTTGCGCGTCGGTCGCGAAGGCGGAGGAGGGAACCCCCGCGAACAATGCGGCCGCGACAGCGAATGCTAGCAGCGCATGTCCTTTTTGCATGGGTTCTCCTTTGGTAGGACGTTGGGCAGTTGCGACGGCGTACTCGGTTGTGCGCTCAGCGCGCGATGCTCGGCGCGCTCGTGAGTTCAAGGGCCTGGCGATTTCGCCACCCGTATGATTTGCTTGCTCGCCGACTCTCATGGCTCTTGCGAGCATGCCCGATTATAATCCAGGCATGTCGAGATTGAGCTCTACACAGCAGAAGTCCATGGCTGCCGCCATTGTTTTGGTGGTCGGCGTGTTGCTGTCGTATGCCAGCGGAAAGGCGTTCATTCCCTCCGAGGTGTTGACAGACCAGGTGCTTTCCAACATCCATCATGCCGAACGGCAAGCGGCGACGCTTGCTCCGGGGGACGAGGTTGCTTCTCTCGGGCTGCGGCATACGGTTCCTACGGCGCTTGAAGAGGCGGTGCTGGTGGACGTAGTCGATGGTGATTCGATACGTGTGTTGGTTGGCGGCAAGGAAAAGACCGTCAGGATGATCGGTATCAACGCACCCGAGGTGGGCGGCGATACTCCGGAGGAAAACACGGCCGAAGGCGCCCAGGCTGCAAACCACCTTCGCATGATTCTTCATGTAGGCGATGTGGTGTATCTGCAGAAAGACACCACGGACAGCGCGAAGGACGGCCGGCTGCTTCGTTTCGTCTGGATTGCGAAGCCGACAAGCTTCACGGACGTCAACGAAGTTCGCGCTAAAATGCTCAATGCGAAAATGCTGGTGGAAGGCTACGGCGTCGCTCACAAAGACAAGCCGAACGACGCGTACTTCACCATCTTCAAAGCATCGCAACTCGAGGCCTACCATACCGATAAGGGGCTCTGGGCGGATGGTGCCGACTGGTCTTATGCGATTTAGCGTGTGTGCTGCATTCGTATCGCCCGCCAGGACGGCAATCCGAAGCGAAGCAAAGCAAGGCAAGAGGAGGATTCATGTACTCATACAAAACGCGCGGGACGTGCTCTCGCTCTATCCAGTTCGATGTCGTTGACGGCGTTGTGCGCGACGTCTGCTTCGAGGGCGGCTGCAATGGAAACCTGAAAGGCATCGGCAAGCTCGTGGAGGGCATGCCGGCGCAGCGCGTCGTCGAATTGTTCGAGGGAACGTCATGCGGACCGCGCTCTACGAGCTGCCCCGACCAGCTTGCCCAAGCCTTGAAGCTCGCGTTGGAGAATCAAAAAGAGCTTGCGGAAAAGTAGGCTGCTTCGGTCGAATTGTTCTTGATGACGGGCGTTTACTGTGTATCATTCACGGTAAAGCGCGCATTACGTAAGCAGGCCGTTTGTAAAACGAACGGTATCCTGGGCGCTGATGCTTTTCTTGGCGAACCGGTGTGCTGCGCGTCTCATTGTTGGAGGCAAACAAGGAGGTTCGGTATGAAGCAGGAAAACAGGAGGGGCAAAGCCCTTTCCGTCGTAATGTCGGCAACGCTTGCGGCAACGTTCGGTGTGCCGGCGTTGGCCGTGGCGGACGAGGCGGTGTCTACGCCTGCGGCTATTGAGCAGTCTGTGGCGAGCGATGGCGTTCAGCAGGGCGCTCTCGCGGCTGCTCCGACGGAGCAGAAGGCCTTGCAGGCTCAGGCAGAAGGCCAAGGTGCCATCAAAGTCGGAGAAACGTCTTATCCGACTTTGCAAGAAGCCGTCGATGCCGTGTCTGCCGGAACGGCTTCCGGCAAGATCGTTACCCTGACGGGCAATGTTTCTGGCAATGGTGTAGTGGTCAAGAGCGGCACGGATTTCACGCTTGACCTTGGAGGATTTACCTATACGGTGGATGGAAGCACTGTCGGATCGACGGGAACCGAAACGAACGGGTTCCAGCTTCTCCAGGATAGCAACATCACGTTCAGGAACGGAACTATCAAGTCTGATAAAGCTCTGATTTTGATTCAGAATTACAGCAACCTGACTCTCGAGGGCGTGTCTCTCGAGGGCGGAAAGCGTACTCAGTACACGCTGTCCAACAATAACGGCAATACGGTGATCGGCGCGGGAACGAATGTAAAAGCCGGCCAGGCTGCTCCTAAGGTCGCATTCGATGTGTGCGGATTTTCATCGTACAAGCAGGTTGGTGTGACGGTTTCTCCCGATGCCGGCGCTATTGTCGGAGCGATTGAGCTTTCTTCTGGAAACGATGCCGACCTTTCCCTCTCGATTAACGGCGGCGACCTCTCTGCGGCCAGCTTGAGTGTTGCATCCGGCGGCAACAAGGTGAAGGTCGAAAAGAGCGAGAACGTGGCGCTTCCCGCCCCTGACGGACATCAGTGGGTTGACGGCGGTTTGGTCGCGGTCGGCAACAACGTTGCTGCGATTAAAAATGCAGACGGCTCCGTTGTAGGATATGAAAGCGTTTCCGAGGCAATCGAGAAGGCGTCGGACGGCACGGTTGTGTTCATGCTTGCCGACGTCGAAGAAGACGTGGCTATTCCCGAGGGTAAAACCGTCTCCATCGATCTTTCGGGTAAAAAGATTGCCAACCTGACAGGCAATACCATTACGGTTGGTGCGGGCGCCAACTTCTCCGTTGTCGATTCCGTCGGCGGCGGCATTGTGGACAACGTGACGCACGGCAAAGCGGCCCTTTCCGTCGAGGAGGGTGCTGAGGTTGTGCTGAACGGCGGAACGTTCGAGCGCTCGAAAGAGGCCGGAACCGCCTCGGGCGCAAACGGCAACTCCTACTACACGATTCTTAATAAGGGCGATCTTGAAATCAACGGCGGCACTACGGTGAAGCTGCTGCTGGCAGACGGCTCTCCCGCCGGTTTCTCGAGCGTCATAGCCAATGGCTGGTATTCGGGTGCGCCGAGCACGCCTGGCTATACGGCGCAGCTTACGATGAACGGCGGCGTAGTCGAGGGCGGAAAATACCTCAAAAACGATTCCTATGGAACGATGACCATCAATGGCGGAGAGGTTAAGAACGGAGCTGAAGCGTCTATCCTCAACTGGAACGAGCTGACCATCACTGGCGGAACGCTCGATCCTTCCGACGCCGCGAATGGCGTTGTATTCAACGTAAAGGCCGGAGACCCCGAACAGGGCAAGACCGTTGTTCTTGGGGGAACTTTTGTGACCACGGGTGATCAAGAGGTCATCTTTACAAGCGATGACGCCAATAGGTCGGAGAATGCTGAGGTGTCCGGAGGCGTATTCGAGGGCAATCCTCCTGCAGATGAATACATCGCCCCTGGCTTTGGATTTGAAAAGCAGGAGGACGGTTCTTTCGGAGTCGTTGCTGCTAAGCTTTTGGCAAAGGATTCCGTTATCGACGGCGTGTATTCCTACGACGTAAAGGGCGGCAAGGCTGCCGCGCTCGCTGAGAGCGACCTGCTTGCTCTTGTCGAGATGAATGTCGAGCAAGGCTATACGGTGAAGGTGGACACGAAGCATCTTGCGGAACTGAACAAGGCAGTAGGCGCTGCCGATACGAGCAAAACGTTCGACTTCGTTTTCACCGCGGTTAAAGACGGAGCAGCCGAAGGAGACGAGAGCGGGGTCGATCCCCTGACCGTTACGGTGAAGCTTTCCGACTCTGCTGCCGGATCTGGTTCCGAAGGGGGATCGACCGCTGGTAATGCGGGCGGTAATTCCTCTGGCAATACGAACCAGTTCGTGAAGGCCGATGGCTCGAAGAGCTCTGCAACGTTCGCTAAGACGAACGACGCATCCCATATCGCGGTTGCCGCAGTCGCGCTGACTGGCGTTGCGGCCGCGGGTGCCGCCGCCGCTGCGACGCGTAAGCGTCGCGAAGAGTAGCGGCTTCGCTGAAAAGGCGAGGTCGTTGGAATCGGGGGATTGGTACTGCCCTTGAGAAGACGACGCAGCGTCTTCGTCCTAACGTTTAATGGCCCCCATCGCGGATGGGCGCATACAAAAAGGCTCCGACGAATCGGAGCCTTTTTGCTGTCCGTTTTCGGGGTCTTTCGAAGGTGACACAGCAATTTCTAAATAAATCCGCACCTAAGGGGGCGCTTCGTCGTTAAAGAGGATAGGAGGTGAGAAACGTTTGAAAGCAGAAAGCGTAGCGCTCGATGAAAAAGCGATACGGCTCGTTGTCGAGAAACATTACGAAGACGTGCTGGCGTACTGCAGGCGCCATGCTCCTGCGTCTTCAGCCGAGGACCTAACGCAGGAGACGTTTCTTCGGTTCGTTCGTCGTGCCGAAGCGTATGACGAACGGGGCAAGCCCCTTGCGCTGCTTTTGACCATAGCGCGCAATGCGTGCATCGATGCGGCGCGATCGGCCAGTCGGGCACCGAGTTTTGTCGAACTTGATGAAGGCCATGAGCCGTCGCAGAGCGATTCGTATGCCGTAGAGCTGGAGTCGGCCCTGTTCGCATTGCCGCCTGACGAGCGGGAGGCGCTCGAGTTGCGCTTCGACCAGGGGCTTGGCGTGGCAGAGGCGGCTTCGGTCATGGGGATATCGCGCTTTGCGATGAATAGACTGCTCAAACGTGCGCTCGCGCATGCGCGCAGCGCTCTTGCCTCGGAATCGAAAGGGAGGTCGAAGTGAAAACCCTCGAAGACGACCTGAAAGCGTACTACCGCTCTTGTCGCGTTTCTGCGGATCCGTCGGCGAAGGCGGCCGTGGCGGACTTGGCTGCTGACGAATGGGGGAAAGCTCGTGCAGAGCGAGGGCTTTTGTCGGGTGGAGATAGTTCGCTCTTCGGCAATGAGGCCTTCGGCCGTCGCGTGACGACTTACGTTGCGTTCGTAGCGGGCCAGGCGCGCTTCATGGGCGTTCGCTCATGGCTGCTGCAGGTGGCTGTCGTGGCGCTTGTCGCCCTGGTCGCCTGGATAGACCCCTTCGGGACCACCGGTCTTTTCGCCTGTCTTGCGGGAACGGCCATCGCTGCGTGCGGCATGCCCGACGTGCTTGCCTCGCGCATGTACGGCCTTGTCGAGCTCGAACGGTCGTGCATGTTCGATGCGCGCTCCGTGGCATCTGCCCGCATGGTGGTGCTCGCCTGCGCAAACGCTGTGGCGCTGTTCGTCTTGTCGTGCCTCATTGCCGGAGACGGCGGAACCGCCCTGACCGTTGCCCAGATTTTCGCGCCGTACTTTATCACGGTGGGCGGGTGCCTTGCGGCGGCTCGTCGCATGAGCGCGCTCGGGGCGCTTGTCGCTTCGATGGCTTGGGCGTCGATCGTCGTTGCCGTGGCGTACGTTGCTGCGGTCAAATTGCCCTGGGTTTACGAACTGGCTTCCTGGTGGATATGGGCGGTCGTCGTTGTTGCGGCGATTGCATGGGCGCTTTTCGAGGTGCGCCGGTGGCTTTCCGACACGCGGATCTCTCTTGGAGTTCTCGCTTTCGATTCCGTGTACATAAATCGATGAGCTTAACAGTATCGACGTAGCTTTAGATGATGAAGGAGGAAACCATGGAGCTTTCTCTTGAGCGGGTGACAAGGAGCTTTGGGCGGAAAGCGGCGGTGGCGGATGTTTCCGTTGTGCTCAAACCGGGAATCTACGGTTTGCTCGGAGCGAACGGCGCGGGAAAGACCACGCTTATGCGCATGGTGTGCGACGTCTTGCGACCAACGAGCGGGTGCATTGCCTACGATGGCATTGGCATCGCTTCGATGGGAGAGGAGTACCGCGCGCTACTGGGGTATTTGCCTCAGGATTTCGGCTATTATCCCGATTTCACGGCGATGGATTTCATGCTTTATATGGCGGCCCTCAAGGGCGTGCCTCGTCGCCAGGCGCGCTCCCGTTGCGCTGATCTGCTGGACGAAGTGGGGCTGGCGGAGCATGCGAAAGCTAAAGTTCGCACGTTTTCGGGCGGTATGAAGCAGCGTTTGGGAATTGCCCAGGCCGTGCTGAACGATCCAGAGATATTGGTTCTCGACGAACCGACGGCGGGCCTCGACCCTAAAGAGCGCGTGCGTTTTCGCAACCTGATATCGGGGTTCTCGCAAGACAAGATCGTGCTGCTTTCCACGCATATTGTGTCGGATGTCGAATACATTGCCGACGAGGTTCTTCTCATGAAGGGCGGGGCATTCGTTATGCGCGGCGCTCCCGAATCGGTTGTTGCTTCCGTCGCAGGGAAGGTGTGGGAATGCCGCGCGTCGGCGCAGGACGCCGCCCGCATGGCAGAAGAGCTGTGCGCAAGCAATGTGCATTACGCGTCGGACGGGGCGGCTGTCGTCCGCGTTGTGTCGGACGAAGCGCCCGCCGAAGAAGCGCGTTCTGTCGAGCCGACGCTGGAGGATCTGTACCTCTATACGTTCAAGGAGGGAAGGTAGCATGTTCGACCTGGTGAAATTCGAGTTGAAGAAAATCATCGCGCGCCCATCTACGCGCTACACCTGTCTGGCCGTTGCCCTTGTGCTCTGCGCCATCATGGCTCTGAACGTACTCCAGGCCAAGACGACGAGCAATACCGAAGAAATCCTGAGCGGCTTCGACGCCATTCACCAAAGGCAGACGGCTGCCGCGGAACATGCGGGCGTGTTGAGCGGTGAGCGCATTGCCGAGGAAGTGGCGGCCTATTACGATTTGGCCTTTTCCGAGCTTGACCCCCAAGAGGTCGCGTCGATGAGCAACGCGGCTGCATACGATGCGGTTTCTTCGGCGTATGACGACGAGACACGGAGCGAGCTGTATGGTGCGGGGTATTACCCCTGGCTTTTTTCGGCATGGAATTCGGGTAGCAAAGAGCCCATCCAGGTGTCGGCGCTTTTGGGTCCCGACCCCGAGGTTTCTTTTTACGATGCTCTTGACGAAAGAGTCCAGGCGGCTCTCGACGACGGGCAAGGGGGGTCGTGGACTTACTCTGATGCCGAGCGTGCATTTTGGACGAACAAGCAGCAGCAGGTGGCGGAGCCGCTTTCGTACGGTTACGCAGGCGGATGGGAAAACATCATGGACTGCATAGCGTTCGCTGCGTTTGCGATGATTGCCGTATGCGTGGGCCTGGCCCCTATGTTCGCGGGAGAATATCGCGAACGCACCGATAGCGTGCTGCTTGCATCGCGCTATGGCAGGACGAAACTTATCGGCGCGAAGCTCATAGCTTCGTTCGTGTTTGCAACGGCGGTGTTTGCGGTATGTGCGGTTATTATCTGCGGCGTTTCTCTTGGGGCATATGGGGCGGGAGGCGGCGACTTGCCTGCCCAGGTGATGGCGCTTTCGTCGCCGTATGCGCTTACGATGGCGCAGTGCGCAGGAATCATGGTGGGGCTTGCATACCTGATGACGCTGGGGTTCGCGGCCTTGACGCTTCTGTTGTCGTCGGTGCTTCGCTCGGTACTGTCCATCTTTGCGATCGACGTTGCGTTGGTGCTGTTGACAGGCATGATTCCTACGGGCGGACTGGGAGCTCTCACGCATCTGGTTGTTCTTTTCCCGACATCCGGTCTGGCCGCGCCCACCATGTTCTGGCGCTATATGTCGTATCCGTTCGGCGGCCTGGTGCTCGATCAGGCTACCATGATCGCGGTTGTTTACGGCATTGCGATGGCCGTATGCGTGCCGTTTGCTGCCTGGGCGTTTCGTCGGCATGAGGTGGCGTAGGCACGGCCGGTGCGAACGGTTCGCCATGCGGCTCCTTCCTGAAAACTGCCGCTGATGAGTCTCGGCGGCACAGCCCGCGTCTTCTGCGCATACGCTTGCCTTCGGTGCGGCACAATGACGGATAATGGCTAAAATGCACTTGACCGATACAAAGGAGGCCGTCATGAGTTTGTGGGGCGATCTTGAGAAATTGAAGCGTTGTCGATGGGTTGACCTTACCCACCCGTTGACCAACGAGAGCCCTTATTGGGGCGGTATCCCCGATGGCTCGGTGGAGCTGTGCAAAACCGTGTTCGACTATGACGAAGAGATGCTTTCGTGCCGCATTCATACATACAAATTTCCTGGTCAGTTTGGCACGCATGTGGATTTCCCCATGCATTTCGTGCCTGGGCGTCCTGCTGCGGAAGAGTATGGTGTAGAGCAGAGCGCGTATCCGCTGTGCGTCATCGACATCTCGGGCAAAGTGGCTGAAAACCCCGATTATGCAGTGACGATTGATGATGTTTTGGCGTATGAAGAAGAGTATGGCCGCATTCCCGAAGGGGCATTCGTCGCTTTGCGTACCGACTGGTATAAGCGCTGGCCTAGCTACGACGCACTGTGCAACTTCGACGAAGAGGGCGGCGAGCATTGCCCTGGATGGTCCATCGAAACGTTGAAGTTCCTGTTCGAGGAGCGCGGCGTTGCGATGAACGGCCATGAGACGTTTGATACCGACGCGTCGTATTTGGCCGTTGAGGCCGATGACTTGGCGGTTGAGCGTTATGTGCTTGACACGTGCCATCTTCAGGTTGAGGTTATGGCCAACTTGGACAAGGTTCCTCCTGCGGGCGCGATCGTCTTTGTGGCGTGGCCTCGTATCGAAGGCGCGTCTGGCCTGCCTGCCCGCGTGTGGGCCGTGTGCGAAGAATAGTGCGCCCCCATTAGAGGGCGGGCTCGCCCGCCCTTGACGCCCGATTCGTCCCTCCAGCAAGGGGGAGGTTAGACGCCTCGTCTTTCGGGCAAGCGGGATTTGGGTGCCTTGCCTCTTGTGCGCGCGGGCTTTTGGACGCTCTCTCGGACAAACGGGGTTTCCTCCCGGTCTCGCACGACTGCTGCCATTCCCCGTTGGCCGGCTAGTCTAGATGCATGAGCTTGGCGGTCAGCACGCGCTTGACGGATTCGTCAAGCGCTTCGGGAATTTCGCCCGATGTTGCAGCATCGAGTATCCCCTGGTAAGCGGCGGTGAAATCGAGGGGCATGAGAATCATGTCGCCATCGGCGTTCAGCAGGTCAACGCCTACGCAATCGGGCGAAGTCACCTCGGTGGCCGCCGCCATGCTCAACGAATCGGTAATGACGATGCTTTGGCATCCCAGCTGAGAACGAAGCACATCGCGGATAATAACCTGGTTCAAAGATGCCGGCAGCGGGCTTCCCGTGGCTGTTTCGCACGTCAGATGTCCGACCATGACGAAGGACACGTCGGCGTCGGGCGCGAAGTCTACGTTGAAGCCCAGGTCGGTCAGATAGGTCGCAATGGCGCTTGCGGTGTCGGCCGCTTCTTCGGGTGTGACTTTCTACCGAACCTTTTCGTTGTCAACGACGCCGAGCATATCGAACAATTCCTGCCTCGTATGAATATCGAGTTTTTGATAGATATGGCGGACGTGGGCTTTCGCGGTGCCGTTCGCAATAAAAAGCTCGCGCTCAATGCTGCCTACAGTTTTATGCTGCGCAAGCAAGAGAAGAACCTCTTCTTCGCGGGCGGACAGTTTATGTTCGCGTGAAACGTCGGCAACGCGCGAGGAGAGTTCGTGCTTGCGTGCGACGGGCGATGTCTCACCAGGGTTTGTTTTATCCACCGTGATGCCCCAGCTGCTTGAAAGCTCGCGCTCCGACATGATAATCAAAGTTGCCGCCATTACCGCAACGACGGTCAATGCGGCTAAGAACACTTCTCCGTTGTTTCCGAGAAGGTGCGCCTGGTCGTTTACTGCGCGCCCTGCAATCATTGAAATTTGCCGCACGCCGCGCTCGATCCCGAAAAGCAGAATGGCAGATGCTCCATAGCGATAGCATAGGTTTGCGATGATGACCATGACGAGTATGGACTGCGCAGTGTAGCCCGCTGAGACGCAGAAGCTGCTGACTGGCTCGCTTAGAATGTTGAAAGCGGGAATGAGCAACAAGGCGGCAACGGTAAGGGGGAGTGCTAGCCTGTAAATCATGCCGAAGTCGAAATGTCTACCCCGCGCGGCAACGGCGAAGAATACAACCGCCCCGGCAGCAAGCGTGCCCGGCGCCGAATGGGGGCCGAAGTAGCCCGAATACGTGGTGTTTTCCAGAAGCCCGTAAGCAAAAGCGTAGATAGACATCAAGATAATTGCTTTCCAGGGGATGGAAAGACGAGCTTTTGTATTTTGCGGCCGCTCCTCCGAAGGCAGCTGACGGAAACTTTCGTATACGCAAAGAATGGAGACGAGCGGCAGCAAAGCGGTCATTACGAAAAGCCAGGGAAACATGAATCCATGCCATATGTATATGACAATCGCTCCTACGACAATGGAAAGCGAATAATACGTTGCAACGCGCAGCGGGTTGAGGCATCCGTACAGTTCGCTCCAAAGCAGGATAAGAAAGGCTATTCCTACGCCGCCTGCTACGGCGGCAAACGACCCTAGGAATAAGGAAGATTCAGGGAAGAACCGCGTTGAGAAAACAAGTACGGTGGACAGAACCAGAAGCAAGGAGCTTATGGCGTAAATCAGCTTTTTGTCAAAAAACGGACCGATTTGCTTTGCGAAAAGTGCACAGGCAAAAGAGGCGGCCACCATGCTTCCGTCGAAAAGGTCGCGTACGCCAAGGCTTTCTCCGAAGATGTTTTGCGCATGCGCCGGCAGGTCTGTAAACGATCCGACGAAAGCGATCTCTATCCAGGCGCGGTAGATTCCAAGACCTAGAAAGGCCAGGGGAACTAGGGGAATGAAGCCAAGGAGAAGCGTCGGTCGTCCGACGTTTTCCTGGGCGGTTTCGTGCGAATCAGAAGGTTGCATAAGGGCCTCCGAGGGCGAAATTTCTTTCCGGACGAATCTTGCGGGGGTTTTCTACAGGGGTATTGTAGCGAAAGCGGGCTTTCGTCGGAAACTGCAATCTTAGCGAAACTCCTGGTAAACAGGGGGGTTATAGAAGGGGGTTATAAGAAATAGACCACTGTTTACGTGCGGAGGTCGATGGAATCTCTCAAATTGCCGAGTAGAGTTCTCCTCAGTTCGACGCGGCCAGGACTTTTGGTCAAAACGTCGAAACCACAGGAGGGAAAAAGAAAAGAGGAATCATGGAACTTACTCGTCGTGATTTGTTCAAGTTCGGCGGCGTTGCCGCAATGGGCGCCGCGGGCGCCGGCATGCTTGCAGGTTGCGCGCCTTCTTCGGCGGGCAAAAACGAATCGGCCGAAGGCGGCGCGTCGAGCGACGGCCTTCCGAGCTTCTTCCAGCAGCCTGAGGCTATTACTGATATTGCTGAAACCAAAGAATTCGACATCGTGGTCGTGGGTGCCGGTGCTGCGGGCGTTCCGTGCGCTCTTGCCGCGGCCGAAAGCGGAGCCAAGGTCGCTCTTGTCCAAAAGGAGAGCAAGGCTATCTCTCAGGGCAATACCTGCGACTCCCTGGTTGCGGACCAGACTGACGAGGCAGGTCGCGCTGCGGTTGTTTCGTGGGTGACCGAACAGTGCGCTTGGCGCTCCCATCGCGATCAGGTGAACCTGTGGGCGAACAATTCCGGCGAGGCTTTGAAATGGCTGTGGGACAAATCCACTGAGGCAGGATGCCAGATTGTTGACACAACGGCGAAGTGGACTTCCTCTATCAGTACGATTGACGGCCAGCCTATCACCTATTTCGCCTTCGATTACGGCCCGAAGCCGTATAACACGGGCACGGGAATGCAGGACTTGTGCGATTATTTCGGCGGCAAAGACGGCTTGGAGATTTTCTACTCCTCTCGTGCCGAACAGCTTGTCAAAGATGACTCCGGCAAGGTTATCGGCGTGATTTGCGATACCGATAATGGCCACGTTCAGTTCAACGGTTCCAAGGGCGTCGTAATTGCCACGGGCGACTACACCAATGACGACGAAATGATGGCCTACTACAATCCCGATATGGCCAATATTGCTCGTAAGCAGAACAACAAGACGGGTGACGGTCAGAAGATGATGGTGTGGGCGGGCGCTCGCATGGAGCCGGTATGCGGCTCTAAGGTCCAGCACGACTTCGACGCTGGTCCTGGCTCCATGGCCGACATGCCATTCCTCTGCGTGAAAAACGACGGCACGCGTTTCTGCAACGAATCTCGTTCTGCAATGGCCTATATGGGCAACTTCCTTACCGGCCCGCAAGACGAGGGCTACTACACGCAGGTCTTCGATAGCAACTACATGACCGACTGCGCCGACTGGCCCGGCAAGCTCTATGACCCTGAAGCTCTGAAGGCCTACATGCCTGAAGAAGAGGGCGAGAAGACGGGCGTGTACGAAGACCTCATTGCGACGTTTAAGGCAGACACCATCGAGGAACTTGGCGAAAAGCTCGGCCTTACCGATGTAGCTGCTTTCGCCGAGACGGTGAAGCGCTACAACGAGCTTGTCGATGCCGGCGTAGATTCCGACATGGGCAAAGAGGCAAAATGGCTCAAGCCTATCAAGCAGGCACCTTTCTACGGCATCCATCGTCACATTCGTCTTTCCGCAATCGTGCATGGCGTGAACGTGAACGAGGAAATGAATGTTCTTGATGCCGAGGGTAATCCGATCGAAGGCCTTTACGCCATTGGCAACTGCGCGGGCAACTTCTTCGGAAGCCCCGACTACCCGATGGATCTTCCTGGCCTTTCGCTTGGTCGCTGCCATACGCAGGGCTACGTGGTTGGTCGCGCTCTAGCTGCGAAATAGTCGACGATGACGTTGCGGGGGTGCCTTCGTATGGCAATGTGATGAAGCAATTCGTCCATGGCGGTGCATGGCGCCTTAACGCAGTAGGGCATTTCGGTGCTTCCGTTCTTTGAGGCACCACCTCTCCTTGCCGACTTTTCACGATGTATTGCCGCGCGTTCCCTCCCCTTCGCGTGCGGCAAGCTCTTGGCCCCGAGTCGTTTGTCTTTCGCTTCGAGAGAAGCAAGGCGGACGGTTCGGGGCTTTTGCATGTTGAGGGAAAGGTGCTACGCCTTCAGTCCGAACGAATCCAGATACACATCTGCAATGCGCCTGATTGCCGCTTCGTCGCTTGCCGATGCTGCTTCGTGCACGGCGATGGTCGGAAAGCCGGCCCTGCGTGCCGTTTCTATGGCATGGAGCGAATCTTCCATGACGAATGTTGTTTCGCATGGTGTTTCCAAATGCGCAAGCGATATGTCGAAGATAAGCGGTTCGGTTTTGCTCGCCCCCACTTCGCTGCAAGTGAAAACAGCTGAGAAATAATGCAGGACCTCAAGTCTTTCCAGCGCAGCCTGGGCGCAATGATGCTCCGTGGCTGTTGCCACGCACATGCGTACCCCCGACCGAGAGAACGCTTCGAGCATTTCGATAACTCCGGGCTTCAAGGGGATGGAGTCGCGGTAGGCATGCTCGATCCCAGCCAGAATGCCTGCGGAAATCTCTGCAATGGACTCTTCGAGGCCGTACTCTTCTTTCATGTATCGGGCGGAGCCTTCAAGCGTGAGTCTCTTGAAGTGGTGGCGTATGTCGTGCGCGGGCGTCTTCCCGCGCGAAATCAGGTAGTTTTCGCCAAGGTTCTCCCACCAAGGCATAGAGTCGAGAAGCGTGCCGTCAAGGTCGAAAATCACGCCCTCGATCATGTCGGGAGCGCTGGGTCGGATATCCGCATGGGCGAATGAAGCGAGGGGGAACCCGTTGTGCTCTCGTCTTCTGGCGGCGGTGCGCTCCTTTTCGTTGCTTTCGGGGTTAAAAGTATGGCTTTCTTCGTAGCTTTCGGTGCAATCGTTCATAGTGCGTCCCTTGTTCTCGTTTGACCGTTTCTCCTTGTAAACGATTTGTCGTGACAGTGTATAGGTTGCAACGGCATGTGCCTGGAGGAAAATCCCGGCGGTAAGGAGCGGCATTGCGCTGTGCGGACGATTTTGCGCCGCGGGCGGCGCTCGCTGCCTGGCCCCTCCGCAGTTCGTTCCATTGTTTTGTCGGCCGTCATGATCACCGATACGGAAAGAGGCAGGAATGGAGCAGCATGATGGATCGTTAGTGCTTGTTGTCTATGCGGTGGCCTCGTTCTATCTGGTGGTTTCCGTTCTGGCAAGCGCACTGATAGGATGCATCTTCGGCGAGCAGGCGGGGGTGCTTGCCATGGGCATAGCAGGTGCGTTCTTGCTCGCTCTTTTTGCTGCAGGGCTGTGCGTTCGAAAGAGCCATTCCGGGTAATGCGATACATCCCGGCAACGACGGGGCGGCTTGGGGTTCAGGCGCGGTATCATGGGGATGCGATAGCTTGAACCAAAAAGGGGGTCCTCATGAAGGCATTGCTTATCAACGGAAGCCCGCATCGTCGCGGCTGCACGTATACGGCGCTTGGCGCGGTCGAGGCCGGTTTGCAGGAGCAAGGCATCGACGCCGACATCATGTGGATTGGAACGGGCGCTATCTCCGGGTGTCTCGGTTGCGGGAAGTGTCTCAAGTCGGGTCGCTGCTTTATTGATGACGCGGTGAACCAATTCCTCGACGACGCTTCGCGCTACGACGCGTTCGTTTTCGGGTCGCCGGTGCATTTCGCCAGCGCGTCGGGCGCGCTCACGTCGTTTATGGATCGTGCGTTCTATGGCAGGGGCGATCTGTTCGCTGGCAAGCCCGCTGCTGCTATCGCCAGTTGTCGCCGAGGGGGCGCAACGGCAACCTTCGACCAGCTCAATAAGTATTTCACCATTTCGAACATGGTGGTTGTCGGCTCTCAGTATTGGAATCAAGTTCATGGAAACACGCCCGAGGAGGTCATGCACGACGAAGAGGGCATGCAGACCATGCGTACGCTCGGCCGCAATATGGCGTGGATTATGAAGTGCATCGAAGCGGGTAAGAACGCCGGAATCGAGATGCCACCGCGCGAACCCGTCATTCGCACGAATTTCATTCGATAGCCATCTTGGCGCGAGATGAATCTCCGCTCTTCGCCTGATGAAGGCTCGTCTTCTTTCTTGAGAGGGGGCGAGTTGTCTTGCAAGGCGCCTGCAGGTTTTGCGGGCGCCTTGCGTTTGCGGGCGCTTAGCCGAAAAACGCTTGCGCCCCTATGACGATGAAACAGGTTAAAAGCCCCGATACGGCAATGGCAACGCCGCTCATGGCTCCTTCGAGCTCTCCCATTTCGAGCGCTTTCGTCGTTCCTATGGCGTGGCTGCAGGTGCCGATGGCCACGCCTTGCGCAATTTTGCTGCGGATGCGGAACAGCTTTGCTAGCGTGGGCGAAAGAATTGCGCCGAGCACGCCTGTGGTGATGACGGCCGCCATGGTGATGGATGCGGTGCCGCCGAGCTCGCCCGTAATGGAGAGCGCTATGGGGGCAGTGGTCGACTTCGGCAAGGTGGAAAGGGCCACTTGGTCGCCCAGTCCCAGCAGCTGGCACAGCGCGTAGGCGCTGACCATGGACGTGACCGATCCGGCAAGGCATCCGAGCAGTACGGGCAGGAAGTGGCTTTTCAGCACGCGTCGTTGCTGGTAGATAGAGTAGGCAAGCACGGCGGTCGCGGGGCCGAGCATGGCGGAAATGGCCTCCGCTCCTTGCTCGTAGGTCTCAAGGGGAATCTGCAGTAGGACCAATACGGAGATGATGACCGCCACCGATACGAGCAGCGGGTTGAGGAGGGAGGACTTCACTTTCTTGTTCAGCCATACAGACCCGGCAAAAGCCCCTATAGAAAGAGCGAGGCTCAGGATCGTTGCCAAAACGCTGTGTGCGTCCATTAGTTCGCTCCTTCGTTCGAAAGCGGTACGGAAGTGTCGAATTCAAGCCCTTTTTTCTCGGCGATTTTGGCCTGTATCTTGATGACCGCCGTTACGGTGAGCGAGGTGACGAGAAACACAAGAATGGTGGTGAGAAGGACGACGAGTGCGAATTGGGGCAGATGGTCGGCGATCATGGGGAAGCATCCCATGACGCTTACGCCTGCGGGGATGAAAAAGACGGGCATGTATTTCAGCAAGAAGCTGGAGACAAGGTCAATCTTTGTAGCCTGCAGCATTCCCGTTATAAGCAGTCCGAGCAGCAGCGCCATGCTTACGATGTTGCCGGGTATGCCAAGGGGAATGGCTGCTGCTATGGCATTGCCGATGTAGCAGACGCCAATGAGGAAGGCGAGCTGGATAACGAACTTTCCTGCGGTTTCTGCGGCGTGGCGGGCGCGGTTTCTGCGGGGTCCTGCAGTGTGGCGGGTACGCTTTTCGCTCGATTCTGCGGCCGCGTTCGTCGTTTCTTTTTCTTCGTTTGAAAGCTCATCGACCTTTGCTGCTTCGACGGAGCATTGAGTATTCGACATGGCTGTTTTCCGTGCGACTTCCTCTTGTTTGCGACATATCCCGCTTCCGTTGAAACGACTCGTTGCGAAGGCCCGGAATGCGGCACGTGCGAAGCGGCGTTATGCGGAAGCGGCAGGTGCCTCATAGTACACCCGCCGCTTCCGAAGCGTTGAATTATGGATAAGTCTTCATGTTTCTCTTTACGGACGGCGCATGTTTTTACAAGCGAGTAATACGTGCGCTGTGCGGAGTCTGCTCGGATTCGCTTAGAAGGCCCAATTGCCGTTGCGGAAAACAGGCACGCGCTGTCCGTCTGCTTTGATGCCGTCGATATTCAGGTCTTCGGTGCCGATCATGAAATCGACGTGCGTGGCGCTTTTGTTGACGCCTCCCTCAAGCAGCTCCTCGGCGCTCATCTGCAGGCCTCCTTCGTAGCAGTCGGGGAAACCCTGGCCGAGCGCAAGATGGCAGCTGGCGTTTTCGTCGAAGAGCGTGCTGTAGAAAAGCACGCCGGAATTGCGAATGGGGCTGTCGAAGGGGACGAGAGCTACTTCGCCCAGGCGGCAGGAGTTCTCGTCGGTCTCCACGATGGAGCGCAGAACGTCTTCGCCTGTTTCTGCATGCAGGTCAACCACGCGGCCGTCTTTGAATGTGAGGCTGAAGTTGTCGATCAGGCTGCCGTTGTGGGCAAGCGGCATGGCGGAGACCACGGTGCCTTCTGCACGCATGCGGTCGGGGGTGGAGAAAATTTCTTCGGTGGGCATGTTCGGGAAGAACTGCACGCCGTCCACGGTGGTATCGCCTCCTCCGTTGAACAAGTGCTTTTTCGTCAGACCAACGGTGAGGTCGGTGCCGTGAGCGTTGGTGTAGTGCAATGCGTCGAAGCGCTGGCTGTTCAGCCAGGCGCAGCGTTCGGCGAAGCTGTCGCGGTGTGCGCGCCAGGCCGCGACAGCCTCATCGGCATTGGCGCTTTTCAGGCGGACGGTGGTGAAGATGGCTTCCCACAGGCGCTCGACCGCTTCGTCTTCGGGCAGGTCGGGGAACACCTTGCGGGCCCATGCGGGGGATGCGCCGCCGACGATGCACCACACGCAGCGGCCGAAATCGAGCGCGTCGTAAAACTCCTTGCACGCCTTGTGGCTTGCCTGGGCGCGGGCGATCAGCTTGCGCGGGTCGATGCCGGACATGGCTTCGGGATCGTCGGAATCGATGGTGAGCACGGCGGCTCCGTTGCGAGCCATGCTGTTGTTGAGCTCTGCAAGCCAGTCTGGGACATTCTCGAAGACGTCCATGGGGCAGTTGTCGAAGTGCATGCGCTCAATTGCTTCGTCGGAGAAGCGGACCGTGACGTGGTGTGCGCCCATAGCGTATGCCTCTTGCGTGACCAGGCGAACAAGGGGTGCGCTCTCAATGTGGGCGCGCACGAAGAGGTCTTGTCCGGGCTTGAGCGCGCATCCGGCTTCGACGATGAGGCGGGCGTAGGCGCGCAGTTTCGCGTCGAACTCTTCGTTGCTTTTGTTCGTTGGGCTTATGGCGAGGTTTGTCATGCGGGTCCTCTCTTTCGGGGCGGACGGTGCCGCGTGGGTGCGTTCGGTTGAACGGGCTATGTTCGGCATGAGTGTACGCCTTCGCTGTGCGGGTTGTGCGTAGCGCACAAGTTTCGCGCATCTTTCGCCTTTCGTCTTTCTGTTGGCTGAACCCGCCTTCCTCTCTGCGAGTACAATGGGTCCAGAAAGAGAGGGTTCAACGGCGGTCTTCGCGAGCGGGCCGTGTAACGACTCGGTGCGGCGCTTTTGGCGGTGTGCTTTCGCGAAGAAGCCGCCCGCGAGAAGGGATGTGGGCATGTTTAGAACAACAGAAACGCCGCAGGGGGGTCGCGTAGTGCTTGCCGGCAAAAGCGTCGTCAACCTTGCATCGAACAATTATCTCGGTCTGGCTGATGCTCCCGAGCTGGTAGCTGCCGCGAAATCCGCACTCGACCAGTATGGCGTGGGACCGTGCGCAAGCCGCAATATCGTGGGCGATTTTCCCGTGCATGGGCAGCTTGAGCGCGAACTTGCGGATTTCAAGGGTACTGAAGCGGCGTTGGTGTTTTCGTCCGGCTATGCGGCAAACGTCGGCGTGATTCCCGTGCTCGTTGGCAAGGGCGACGAAATTTTCTCGGACGAGCTCAACCACGGCAGCCTCATTGACGGATGCCGTCTTTCTCGTGCGCATACCACGGTGTACAAGCACTGCGATGTTGCCGACCTTGAGCAGAAGCTTGCCGAATGCGAGGCCGAGAATAAACTGGTCATGACCGATGCTGTGTTCAGCATGGATGGCGATGTGGCTCCCCTCGACGCGATTGCGGATGTGTGCGAGCGCCATGGCGCCACGTTTCTCGTCGACGATGCGCACGGCGACGGCGTCATGGGGCCTATGGGACGCGGCACGGTGGCCCATTTCGGGCTCGAGGGGCGTGTGCAGGTAGAAACGGGCTCGCTCGGGAAGGCTTTCGGCGTCATGGGCGGCTTCGTTGCCGGCAGCCAGGAGCTTATCGACCGCGTGCGCGTCGGCGCCCGTTCATTCATTTTGACGGCATCGCCTTTGGCCCCGTCTTTGGCGGCAGCGGCGGCAGAGGCGTTGCGGATGATATCGTCCGACGACTCCCGCGTTGTTCGCCTTTGGGAAAACCGTGCATATTTTGCCGAAAGGATGAGCGCCGTCGGATTTGACACGGGTATTTCCACAACACCTGTGGTTCCCGTTATGATTGGAGATGAGGCTCTTGCTGTTCGCATGAGCGATGCGCTCTATGAAGAAGGGGTCTATGCCCAGGCCATCCAGTATCCCTTGGTTGCGCGCGGCAAGGCTCGAATTCGCTGCATTCTTTCTGCTGCGCATACGAAAGAAGACCTTGATTGTGCGGTCGATGCCTTCGTGCGCGTCGGTCGCGAGCTGGAGGTGTTGTAGATGGACCTGCCTGTTTTGAAGGGCGTCGAGCAGGTGAGCGACGGCTGGCTGAAGAAATACGTTCTTACCTACGACCTTCCTGATGGTCGAGGGCTTAACTACGAGGTTGTTTCCCGCAAAGGGCTCGAGCAGTACGGAGCGGAGATTCGCGACAAAGCTGCGGCGGGGTCCTCAACGGATGCCGTGTGCATCGTAGGGCATACGGCAGACGATGCTTTTCTGCTCATTCGCGAATTTCGTTTTCCTATGAATCGCATGTGTGTGGCGTTTCCTGCCGGCTTGAAAGAGGCTAACGAAGACGTGATCGAATGTGCGGCGCGCGAACTTCGCGAGGAAACCGGCTATGATTTGGTGCGCAACGAAGACGGCTCTCCAGCGAATGCCCGCATGTGCCTGCAGCCCGGCTATTCGTCGCTTGGGATGGGGGACGAAAGCATCGCCATGGTGTTTGCCGAGGTGGAGCGTGTATGCGAGCCGAGGGCTGAGTCGACGGAGTTCATCGAGTCGTTCGAGCTGCCCCGCGCGGAGGTTGAGCGGTTTTTGCGGGAGAATACCGACCCGCTTTCCATTCGATGCCAGCTTGTATTGGAAATGATTGCGAATCCTCTATTCGTATAAACAAACCCTTCTGTAAGGAATTGCATGACACCGCTTCATTTTGCACAAGAGTACGTAGGAGCCATTAAGGTGGCCAATTTAGAAACGGGTGCGGAGATTTCCGTTCCCGTGCGCGACAAGGGTTCGGACCAGTTTGCCGCACGATTCAAGAAGGTGGCGAAAGATCGTCGGAAATGGGCGCGCAAAAACGATATCTCGTGCTATCGCATCTACGATGCCGACCTGCCCGATTTCGCCGTGGCGATCGACCGCTACGACGGCGTTTGGAAAAGCGAGGGGCAGAGCTGCCTGATTGTGGCCGAATATCAGGCGCCGAAAACCATCGATCAGGCGAAGGCGGAGGCGCGTTTCGAGGACGCGGTGGCTATCGCGTCTGCGGTGACGGGCATCCCGTCGGGCCGCGTGTTCGCAAAAACGCGCCGTCGCGAAAAGGGCGGCGGCCAGTATGTCGACCAGCAAAAAGAGGGCTACCTCATGTTCACGCAGGAGACGGGCAATATCTTCGAGGTGGATATGGGGAGCTACCTCGACACGGGCATCTTCCTCGATCACCGCGTAACGCGCGAAATGGTGGGGGAGATGGCCGATGACAAGCGTTTTCTGAATTTGTTCTCATATACGGGCACGTGCACGGTGCATGCTGCCGTGGGCGGTGCGGCATCAACGTTGACGGTGGACTTGTCGCAGACGTATCTGAATTGGGCGCGTCGCAACATGGCTCTCAACGGTTGCGATGGCCCTGAGCATCGTTTCGAGCGAGCAGATGTGCTGCAGTGGATGGTTCGTGCGGTGAAGGGTGACGAACGTTTCGATTTGATTTTCGTCGATCCGCCTACGTTTTCCAATTCGAAAGCCATGGGCAAAAATACATGGAGCGTGCAGCGCGACCACGTGAAGCTGCTTTCTCACGTAGTGAGACTGCTTGCTCCGGGTGGCGTTGCGGTGTTCAGCTGCAATCTGCGCAACTTCAAGCCCGATATGGAGGCGCTTGAGGCCCAAGGCGTGAAACTTACGGACATAACGAAGAAGACCATCCCGTACGATTTCGAGCGCAATCCGAAAATCCACTGCTGCTATCTGGTGGAGCGCGCGTAAGGGCTCTGCGTTTGCGCTGTTGCTGCGGGCAATGCAGCGCGCGGCGCCGAGAAGCCCGCGCGTTCATGCGACATCGCTATAGGCGAGGTAACTCGCACGTTCGTGCAATGCCGCCATGGACAGGCCTTTAGGTTTTGTCCATGGCGGCATGTTCTTTATGGGCGGACAATGAACGAGCCAGTGCTCGCTTGTGTTCTAGGAGGTTGCCATGGTTGATGCGGCGTTTATCGAGAAGATGAAATGCAACATTCCGCCCCTCGCGGAGTTCCGAGACAACATTGAAATTATCGAAGTCAAAGAACCGGGCTATGTGCATTTCACCATGGACATCCCTGCGAGCCTGGGCAACTATCGCGGCGGCATTCATGGCGGAACGGGATATTTCATTGGCGAAATTGGCTGCGGGTTCGCTACGTATTCGTTCGGTGTGAACAATGTATGCAACAGCGCGACGGTGAACTTTTTCAAAGCGGTGCCGTGCTGCAAAGTAGATGTTGAAACCGAGCCTCTGCACAAAGGGCGTTCGACGGCGGTCATTCGCGTTACTACGCGCGAGGCCGCAACGGGCAAGATGCTTTTCCAGTCCACGCACAATATGTTTCTGCTTGGCCCCCTGAAGGATGAGGAATAGCGAGCGTGTGGGACTCATGCGTATGATGCTTTGACGCCATGCATGGTTGGCTCGTATTCGTTTATGAAGAAATGATGACGGGCAGACTGTTAAAGGGTTAAATGCTTGCAAAACATCAATGGTGCGCGTAATATAACTTTTCGCCTTACAGGGCATTACATATTGCGGGGTGGAGCAGTCTGGTAGCTCGCCGGGCTCATAACCCGGAGGCCGTCGGTTCAAATCCGGCCCCCGCGACCAAAATTCAGGCACTCATCGGGTGCCTTTTTTATTGCTCTCACATACGACCTGCATCTGCGAAGAATGCACGAGCGGAATTCGAGCATATTTTCTGGCAAAAGTTGATATAGGTCGAAATCATTGGCCATTTCGGCGCGCAGAGGGCTTTAATAGAGGCAATCACATTCCAGCCCATAGATCACTGGAGGCGCTTTCATGTCCGAAACCACCCGCGACCAGCAGCGCGCCGAGCTGCATAAAACCATCTGGTCCATCGCCGACGACCTGCGCGGAAGCGTGGATGGCTGGGACTTCAAGCAGTACATCCTGTGCACGCTGTTCTACCGGTTCGTCAGCGAGAACCTGTGCGCATACCTTGCCGAGCAGGAGGGCGACCCTTCGTTCGATTACGCATCCATGCCCGATGATCAGGCGGAATGGGGCCGCAAGGATACGGTTGACGAAAAGGGTTTCTTCATCCTGCCCAGCGAGCTGTTCTGCAACATTTTGAAGCGCGTCGACAAAGACGGCATGCGCCTGACCGAAGACGGGCGGGACCTCAACGAGCTGCTCACCCAGGTGTTCAAAAACATCGAAGGTTCGGCCGTGGGCACTGACTCCGAGGACGACCTGAAGGGTCTCTTCGACGATATGGACGTGAACAGTGCGAAGCTTGGCAACACCGTGATCGAGCGAAATAAGAAGCTGGTCAAGCTCATTTCCAAGATCGGCTCGCTGGGTTTCGGCGGAGCGTTCCAGGATAACTCCATTGATGCGTTCGGCGACGCCTACGAATTCCTCATGACCATGTACGCCTCCAACGCCGGCAAGTCCGGCGGTGAATTCTTCACTCCGCAGGAAGTGGGTGAGCTGCTGGCGCGCATTGCCATCGGCGGCCGTGAAAGCGTGAACAAGGTGTACGACCCATGCTGCGGCAGCGGCGGCCTGCTGCTCAAGTTCGCGAAGATCCTGGGCAAGGAGAACGTGCGCAACGGCTATTTCGGCCAGGAAATCAACCTGACCACGTACAACCTGGCCCGCATCAACATGTTCCTGCACGATGTAAACTTCAGCAAGTTTGATATCGCGCTGGGCGACACGCTGAAGGAGCCGGCGCATTGGGATGACGAACCCTTCGACGCGATCGTCTCCAATCCACCGTACTCTATCAAGTGGGAAGGCAAGAACAACCCGCTTAACATCAATGACGGCCGATTCAGCCCGGCGGGCGTGCTGGCGCCTCCCAGCAAGGCGGACCTGGCATTCACCATGCATATGCTGAGCTGGCTTTCTGCCGAAGGCACCGCGGCCATTGTCGAATTCCCCGGTGTGCTGTATCGCGGCGGCGCAGAGGGCAAAATCCGCGATTATCTGGTGCGCAGCAACTTCGTGGAGGCGGTCATCCAGCTGCCGGCCGATCTTTTCTTCGGCACCACCATTGCCACGTGCATCATCGTGTTGAAGAAGAACAAGGCCACGAGCGACGTGCTGTTCATCGATGCGAGCGAGGAATTCGAGCGCCACGACTCCAAGAACAAGCTGATGCCCGAGAATGTCGAGCGCATCATGGCGGTGGTTTCGGCCCGTTCGGAAGAGGGGCATTTTTCCAAGCTGGTAGCCAACGACGACATCCTGGAGAATGATGCGAACCTCTCCGTCAGCTCCTACGTGGAGAAGAAGGATGAGCGCGAAGAGGTGGACATCGTTGCGCTGAATGCGGAAATCGCCCGCATCGTGGCTCGGGAAGATGAGCTGCGCCGCAAGATCGACGCCATCGTGGCCGACCTGGAGGCGTGACGATGGACGAGCTTTCAAAGCGCAGCGATGCGGCAATAGTTCCGGATGGCTTCTATAGGCAGATCGCCTCTATTCTGGACGCTGCCCGTGAGCGGGCGTATGCCGCAGTCAACTTCGCGATGGTCGAAGCGTATTGGGAGATCGGGCGGAGCATCGTGGAGGAGCAGGGTGGCAAGGAGCGTGCCGAATACGGCGAGGCGTTGTTGCAGGGTCTTGCCGAGCGTTTGACGGCGGATTTCGGCAAGGGGTTCGACGCGCGTGAATTGCGTAAAATGCGGCAGTTCTATCTGTCGTTTCCAATTCGGGACGCACTGCGCCCCGAATTGAGCTGGACGCATTACCGCAGGTTGTCGCGCATCCCTGATTCCGAAGCCCGCATGTGGTACATGAACGAATGCGCGGAGTCCCATTGGAGCACGCGTCAACTTGAGCGCCAGATCAATACCATGTTTCGCGAGCGCCTGCTTGCAAGCAAGGATAAGGAAACGGTTTCGGCCGAGATTCAGAAGAGCGCGCCCGCGCGTCGTCCGGAGGATATCATCCGCGACCCGTACGTGCTGGAATTCCTGGGCTTCTCGGACGATGCCGCTTTCCGTGAAAGCGATCTTGAGCAGGCGCTCATCACGCATTTGCAGAAGTTCCTGCTGGAACTCGGTCGCGGTTTCGCCTTCGAAGCGCGCCAGAAGCGCATCACGTTTGACGGACGGCATTTCTACATCGACCTGGTGTTCTACAACTACCTTATGCGCTGTTTCGTGCTCATCGATTTGAAGACGGGCGATCTGACGCATCAAGACCTGGGTCAGATGCAGATGTATGTGAACTACTACACGCGCGAGCTTATGAACGAGGGCGACAATCCGCCTATCGGCATCGTGCTGTGCGCCGATAAGAGCGACTCCATCGTCGAGTACACGTTGCCTCAGGACAACGACCAGGTGTTTGCCGCCAAGTATCTACCGTATCTTCCGAGCAAGGAAGAGCTGGCACGCGAATTGAGCGCCGAGTACCGCGCATTGGACGAAGCGTTCACAGGGGAGGATATTCATGAGTAAGATCGATGAGCTGACCAAGAGGCTTTGTCCCGACGGGGTGGAATATAGGGCGCTGGGGGAATTCGCTTCCGTTGATCGCGGAGGAAGCTTTCAGAAAAAAGACTTTACGGATGAGGGCATGCCCTGTATTCATTACGGTCAAATTTATACGCTGTACGGCCTGCACGTCTCCGAGACTTTGACGTTCGTGGCTCCTGATGTGTTCTCCAAATCGAAGAAAGCTCATCCAGGGGATGTGGTTATGGCCGTAACCAGCGAGAATATGGAAGATGTCTGTAAATGCATAACCTGGCTGGGTCAGTCTGATGTGGCCGTGAGTGGGCATACCGCAATTATCCGACACGATCAGAACCCTAAGTTCATGACGTATTACTTCAGGTCTTCGGCTTTTGAGGCGGACAAGAGAAGGCTTGCCCACGGAACAAAGGTTATTGAGGTCACGCCTGCGAAATTGCTTGACGTTCGTATTCCCGTTCCCCCTATGGAGGTTCAAGAGGAAATCGTCCGGGTGCTAGACTCCTTCGCGGAGCTGGAGGCGGAGCTGGAGGCGGAGCTGGAGGCGCGCAGGCGCCAGTATGCCTACTACCGGGATAAGCTGCTGAGCTTCGAAAATGCAGAGAGAGAGAGAGAGAGGCCTTCTAAGTAATTTCTCGAGGGTTGTCGTTCTTGGTGAAGTGGTCGAAATGAAAGCCGGGGTTCATATTTCAGCAGGAGATATCAGTCCTCTCCGCACGGACGAACACTCGTTTCCCTGCTTTGGCGGGAACGGAATTCGTGGTTATGTTGCGCAGGCGAATTGCAGCGGAAGGAATTTGTTCATCGGTAGGCAGGGCGCTCTTTGCGGCAACGTGTCCTATTTCGATGGTCAATGCTACGCCACCGAACATGCGGTGGTGACGAAGTGCTCGGATGCCCTGCTTCCTCGTTTTGCATTTCATTTGCTGACGGCTATGGATTTGAACCAATACAAGTCATCTGGGGCTCAGCCAGGCCTTGCCGTCGGAAAACTCAATATGATTCAAATTACTCTGCCTGCTGTCGAAGAGCAGAAGAAGATTGCGGAGACGCTCGATGGGTTCGACGCCCTAATCAGCGATATCTCCCAGGGCCTTCCGGCTGAGATCGAAGCGCGCCGCAAGCAGTATGCTTATTACCGCGACAAGTTGATAACGTTCAAGGAGAAGACGGCATGATAAATCTGAAGACCATAACGCTCCAGCTTATTGACGGCGAGCCGAATGGCATAAAGCTCTGCCGCCTTGCCGGCTCGACGCTTATGACGATCGTGATTCCGCGTGCTCTGCTCGCGCAGGCGAAGAAGTTGCCCGAGATCCCCAAACGCGGCGTCTATTACCTGTTGGATGACAACAAGGGCCGTTTGCGCAGGGTGTATGCTGGACAAACCGTCCAAGGCATTTCCAGGCTTGACGATCATTATGCGAAAAAGCCGTGGTGGAACACGGCGGTTATGCATCTTGGTCCCGATAGCGAGTTTTCTCTTGATGTTGTGAGCGGACTTGAAGAGCAGATGATCAGCTATATTTCCGCCCACGGTTCGTATGCTTCGGAAAACAGCGTCATCCCCAAGCCGTTCGTGAGCCCCTATACTGAAGCGTTTATCGTCAGCCTGCACGAGGATATTCTTTTCCGGATGGGTGTTTTGGGTTTCGACCTTGATGCGGTAGGCGACGATATCGTGAATGACGGAGCCGTATTCCATACGCCGCGCCGCCATATTGACGCCCATGGCCGCTACGATTCAGAGGCAGGGAAGTTCACTGTGCTTGCCGGCTCGCAGATTGATATAGCCGCCCTCTGCGGGTCAAAGGGGAAAGTCATCAAAAGGCTCGAAGAGCTGAGGACTTCGCTCAAAGACGAGGGATTGCTTGCTCGGGATGGCGGCGTGTGGCGCGTTGCGTGCGATGTCGATTTCGATACCCCGAGCGCGGCTGCCGTTTTCGTTTTGGGCGGCAGTCAGAACGGCTGGACGGAATGGGTTTCCGAAAGCGGCGATACGCTCTCTTCTGTGTATCGTGAGAAATAGCCATCTGCAGTGCAGCGACAAGCTGCTAACGTTCAAGGAGAAGATTGCATGATCGAAGTTCGCTATGAGTATACGGGTTTTCCGGAGGTTGAGCCCGACCCCTCTCTGGTGGACGACCTTCCCGGTGCCGTCGATTTCGACGTCATGGCGTTCGGCGGTCGTGCAACCGTGTGCTCTGCGCTTCCGAAGCAGCAGCAGCGCCGCTCGACTGCTTATCAGTCCGAGGCTCAGCTGGAAGACGCCTTCATCAAGCAGCTCTGCCGTCAAGGGTACGAGCGGCTGGTCGTTTCCAGCGAGGCTGAGCTGGTTGCCAATCTGCGCACGCAGCTTGAAGCGCTCAACCGCGTCACCTTCTCCGATAAAGAATGGAACCGCCTGTTCAAGGGCTTGATCGCCTCTGACAACGACGGTATCGTTGAAAAGACCCGCCGCATCCAGCGCGACCACGTGCATGCTTTGCAGATGGATGACGGGTCGGTCAAGAACGTCTCGCTCATCGATAAGCGCAACGTGCACAACAACCGCGTGCAGGTCATGAACCAGTACACGCAGCAGGGCTCCTACGAGAACCGTTACGACGTAACCATCCTGGTGAACGGCCTGCCCTTGGTGCATATTGAGCTCAAGCGCCGGGGCGTGGCCATTCAGGAGGCATTCAACCAGATCGAGCGCTATCAGCGCGACAGCTTCTGGTCGGGGTGCGGGCTCTACGAATACGTGCAGATCTTCGTGATTTCCAACGGCACGCATACCAAGTACTACTCCAACACCACCCGCTTTTCCGCAATCCAGGAGCGCGCCGGCCACAAGACGCGCGGCAAGAAAACCTCCAACAGCTTCAAATTCACCAGCTGGTGGGCCGATGCCGACAACATGCCCATCTTCGACCTGGTTCCGTTCACGGCAACGTTTTTCGCCAAGCACGCGCTGCTGAACATCCTGACCAAGTACTGCGTCTTCGACGTTGAAGAGAAGCTGCTGGTCATGCGCCCGTACCAGATCGTGGCCACGGAGCGTATCCTGAACCGCATTCTGGTCAGCGAGAACAACAAGGACATGCTGGGCACCTTGCGCGCCGGCGGCTACGTGTGGCATACCACGGGTTCGGGCAAGACCCTGACCAGCTTCAAGACCGCGCAGCTTGCCAGCCAGATGGCGGGCGTGGACAAGGTTATGTTCGTGGTGGACCGCAAGGACCTGGATTATCAGACCATGCGGGAATACGACCGCTTCGAAAAGGGCGCGGTCGATGGCAGCGAATCCACGGCTGTGTTGGCCAAGCAGCTTGCCGATCCCGGTTGCCGCATCCTGGTCACCACCATCCAGAAGCTGTCCTGCTTCATCAGGAAGAACAAGAAGCACGACGTGTACGCGCAGCACTGCGTCATCATCTTCGACGAATGCCACCGCAGCCAGTTCGGCGAAATGCATGTGGCCATCACCAAGTATTTCAAGAACTACCATCTGTTCGGTTTCACGGGCACGCCCATCTTCGCCGAAAACGCCGGCAGCGGGCGCAACGTCAACCTGCGCACCACCGCGCAGGCGTTCGGCGACAGGCTGCATACCTACACCATCGTGGACGCGATCCGCGACGAGAACGTGCTGCCCTTCCGTGTGGATTACATCAACACCATCCGCGAGCGCGACCAGTATGAAGACCAGAGGGTCTACGATATCTACCGCGAGGGCGCATACAAGGCCGCCGAGCGCATCGACCTGGTGGTCAACTATATCCTGGACCATTACGCGCAGAAGACCAAGCGCAGCTTCGGGTACACCTTCAAAGGCGTGCACGTCATGGGCTTCAATTCGATTTTCGCAACGGCGAGCATCGATATGGCGAAGGCGTACTACTCGGCCTTCAAGCGCATCCAGGCGCAGCGTACGGGCGAGAAGCTGAAGGTGGCGATCATCTACAGTTTCGGACCCAACGAGGCTGACGACGGGTGCGGTTTGCCTGATGAGAGCTTCGATGTTGAGAGCCTGGACACCCCGAGCCGTGATTTCCTGGAGGCTGCCATCGGGGATTACAACGCCATGTTCTCGACCAGTTTCGATACGAGCGCGCAGGGCTTCCAGAACTACTACAGGGATCTTTCCGACCGCATGAAGAAGCGCCAGGTGGATCTGGTGATCGTGGTGAACATGTTCCTGACCGGCTTCGATGCCACCACGCTCAATACGCTGTGGGTCGACAAGGACCTGAAGGACCACGGGCTCATCCAGGCGTTCTCCCGCACCAACCGCATCCTGAACTCCGTTAAAACCTACGGCAACATCGTGTGCTTCCGCAACCTGGAAGACCGGGTGAACCATGCCATCAGCCTGTTCGGCGACAAAGAGGCCGGCGGCGTGGTGCTCCTGAAGCCCTATGCCGAATACCTGTGCGAGTATCGCGACCGCTTGGACCAGCTGCGCGAGCAGTTCCCGTTGGAGGCGATTCCCAACGGCTCCGTGCTTTTGGGCGAAGAGGACGAGAAGGCGTTCATCCGCTTGTTCGGCGTGATTCTGCGCCTGCGCAACGTCCTGACGGCGTTCGATGATTTCGCTGCCGACGATACATTGAACCCGCGCGACGAGCAGGACTATCGGAGCGTCTACACGGATCTGTATCAGAAGTGGCGCGGGGAGAAGGAAGAGGCCGTCATCATCAATGACGACCTGGTCTTCGAAATCGAGCTGTTGAAGCAGGTGGATATCAACATCGATTACATCCTCATGCTGGTGCAGAAGTACCATGACTCGAATTGCACCGACAAAGAGATTGTCGCTGATATCGAGCGTGCCATCGGCGCGAGCTACGAGCTGCGCAACAAGCGCGATCTGATCGAGGCGTTCATCGAGAGCCTGACTGCCAGCGATGATGTTGCTTCCGACTGGGAGAAATACATTGCGCAGGCCAAGGAGCGCGAGCTCTCCTCGATTATCGAAGAGGAGGCGCTGGATGATGCCGCCACACGCGCGTTGATGGCGAATGCGATGATCGAGGGCGGGGTGCCGGAAAGCGGTACCGAGGTGGCTTCTCTGATGACGAAGAAGCCAAGCCGCTTTGCTCCTGCGAATGCCTACGCCGAAATGAAGGCTCGCGTGCTCGAACGGCTTAAAGGCTTCTTCGAGCGGTTCAGCGGCCTTGGTAGGTAGCGATGCCTGGCGCAGAATCGCTGAATGTTGCAAAAATACTACTCGCGCTTGAGCAGCTTCGTGTTTGCGAGATAAAGCGCCACCACGAGGACGAGGATAGAGACGGAGAAGATGAGCGTGTGCACCGGGTCGTCATGGTAGAGGATGATCAGTCTGATGATGGCGGTGATGCCGATATAGATGAAGTAGCGCAGCGGGAAATGAAGGCCCGACTGGTAGTACTTGGTTATCAACGCCAGGAACTCGAAGTAGAGGAACCAGGTCACGATCGATCCAAGAATCTCCGAGCCGCTCATTTCGTGGGAGACGAATACAAGCATGATAAGGTTCCAGGTGCTTACCAAAAGCAGCACCGAAAGGATGCCTCCCAGAACAAATAGCACGCCCGACAGGAACAGCTGCATGAGCCTCGAAATAAAGTCGGGATCCGTAAGCCGCTTGAGTAGGCTCACTGTTTTTGCTGTGTTGTCTTCCATGTTTTCATCCTTCGAGGCGCTGGTCGACGGGGCGGGTGTCGGTCAGCCTGGTGTTTTGGTGGCTGTTTGCGTTCGAATGCTCATCCTTGGTTCCGCGCGCAATCGGCGGCTCTCCTGAGTTCGGTGCAACATTCTAAATGATACTACATTTATATCATTTAGAAGGCATGAAGGAGTTCTCATCGGTGGAGTCATTAGGCAGGCGGGTCCTTCTTCGGCGTAGCCGTGCTTGTCCGTTAAAACAGCGTGAGTTGCTCCTGCTCGGGGACCGCGGGGTAAAGAGCTGTGCTTTTCATGTCCGACGAGGCAAGCTGTTCGGCAGCCGCGTCTCCTGCAAGCCAAGCAAGAGCCCCCTGCATGGAAAGTGCGAGTGGCATACGGTCGTGAACTGGGCGCACGGCTTCGTTCGGCTCGGTCGTCACAATGGAGAATCGGTCGTCTTGCCAAATCCCTCCCAGAAGAAGGGGGCGAGTCTCTACGGAAGATTCGTGCTCTGTGGCTGCTGCCTCGAGGTTTTCCTCGCTGCTTTCGCCGGCAGGCTTGCCGCATCCGAATCGATACGTCTGCTTCACTTTTCGACCCGTAGGGTTCAGGGCGTATTCGCTGCTCGAGGATTCGTAGAATGCCATAACGGGAACAATGCAGCGTCGTTTTTCAAACGAGTCGCTCCAAAGGGCTGAAAAGGGCGCGCGTTCTAGGCGCGTGTTGAAGACGAGCTTTCCATCGGAGGGCATCGGATAGCCCCAACGCAGGGACCACACGTTGAGCGTGCCGCACAAAGGCGGCTGTAGGCTGCCGTTGGCCGCGTGGGGGCCTTGGTCCGAATGGCGGGGGCTGCTGCCGCAAGGAAATGGGCAGGCGCGGCAGCTCTGTGCGCATCCGCCGCCGACAATGACGCTGACTTCCGCATTGGGGAATGCGTCTATGCGTCGCGCAGGCCAGTCGGGCACAGGATTCAGGGGCGCATGCGTTTCGAGGCTGCGAACAACGGACATAGTTTCGTCCCAGGTCAGCATTGTGAACCTTTTGCACATGGCTTGGTCTCCTGTCCTGTTTACCCTTGTATTGCGCCACGTATCGCTTCGCCCGCGCTGGCAGGCCGCGGTCAAACCGCGTCTTTTCGGACTACCCGCCGCTTTTTCTCCGAAGACGATTGCCCGCCTTCGCGGCTTCGATATCATGGATTCGTTATAAAGCGAATTGCATACGAACGATGCGGCGAGTGACGGGCTGCGAAGACCTGCGCTGTGCGCGTTGGATCGTGATGTAGGAGAGATGGTACCAGGAGGCGTCATGGCTGATCGCGAAGAGCGTAAAATCCAGGCTTCGAAGCACGAAGCCCTCATGAAAGGTGCGTTTGCAGCGGAGACGCAGGCGGCCGTTGCGGCAACGATCGTCTATGAAGAAGGGGAGGGCCGCGAGCTTTCCATCCCCGAGCCGGCTTTCGAGTCTACCGAAACCGTGGTGACCAAGGCCTTCGTCCCGGAGGCTGCATATCGCTACGCGACAGGCAAGACCCTTATCGTGGATCCGGCCGCCTTCACGCGCCCTGGCGGTACATACGAAGATGGCGCATTCGGTCCCGAGCAGGTTATTTGCTCCGAGAGTAACCTGTATCAGATTTTGTGCGGCCTCAAAGAGACGTACCACGATAAGAATCGTGATTACCGACGTGGCATGCTGTGCACCGATCGTGCGGCATACATCCCCGAAGTGGTGTTTCAGCATGGCGGAACCATGCGCAAGGCCGATGTCCTGGCCATTTCCGAGCCGCTGCGCGTTCGCGCCCTCGAAAACCACCGCTCCAAGCGCGAGTGCGATACGGCTCTTGCGGCGCGCATCGAGACCATTTTGCGCATTGCCGTGGCAAACGAATGCGAAACGCTCGTGTGCGGCGCGTTTGCCTGCGGAAATCTGGGATACGCATCGTCGCAGGTGATTGAGCTTTTCAAGGCATGGATCGATGCTCATCCGGGCTCGCTTGCTCGCGTGGTGTTTGCCGTTCCGCGAGTGCATTTCGATGCCTTCGAGGCCGCATTCGGCAAGCCGGAGGAGGAAGAGGCTCCTGCCGTCGTGCAGGAGGAAGAAATCGAAGATGAGGACGCCTTCGATATCTCTGGCATCGACCTTCCGGAAGGCGTGACATTTCGTTCATAGAAGTAAAAGTTTATACTGGTAAAGCCGACGGCGATCGCGGTTCTCGCGGTCGGCTGCGACATGCTTCGATTGTCGCATGACAGGTGAACCGCGCGAAGAGAGCGGAGGTTTTCATGCAGTGTCAGAAATGCGGCAATGAACTATCGCAGGGCTCGGCGTACTGCGGAAAGTGCGGATCGAAGGTCGAGGAGCCTGCGGTCGAGGCTTCCGTTTCGTCGTCTGAAACATCGGCTTTCAGCCCGGTCCAGGAGGCAGCGCCCGCTTATCAGCCTGCCGTTTCGCAGCCCGCTGTTCCTCAACCTGCTGCCCAGCCGATTCAGGCTCCGGTCGGCTATGCTCCGACGCAGCCTCAAAACTCCGCTAATCCCTACGCCCGTCCCGAGGCGGGCGTAAGCTACACGGCCCACAGCCAGACTCCTCATCAGGGTCAGCCGCCCATGCCTGCTCAGCGGGGATGCCTGGGCGCTGCTTTTCACGATATTATCTCGTCGCCCGGTTGGATCAAGCGCGTACTGCTCCTTATGGTCATGAAATGCGTGCCCATCCTTTCATTCTACGCGTCGGGCTATAACGTGCAGTGGGGCGCTCAAGCCGCACGCGGCAGCAACGCTCCGCTTCCCAAGGGCGTGTTCGACCGGAAGACCTTCTTGACGGGTCTGTTCATGGCGCTGCTGACCACGTTGCTCAATATAGCCAACGTTTGGATGTTCGCCCTGAACTTCATTCCCTTCATCGGGTTCATTCTTGTATTCGTCATCAACCTGTTTGCGGGCGCTTTCTATTCGCTGGCGGTTATGCGCATGGCTTTGTATAAGGCCCTGGGCCAAGCGTTTGAGCTCTCGGAGATCTTTCGCGCATATAAGAAGCGCATCGGCTCGCTGCTTGCTGCGGCGTGCGTGCCGGCCATCATCGTCAATGTCGTTTTCGTACTGGTTCTCGTTCTGATTCTTCTTATCATGGCGGCAGTTTCTTTCGCGGGCTCTTCCATGTCGTATGGCTATTCGGGATACGGCGGATACGGCGGCCTTGGCGCCATATCGATGCTCTCTTACGACCCTGTCGGAGCGGTGCTCGGAATCGTTTCCGCGCTCGGCGTGATGTTCTTTGTGATCGGCGCGCTGTTCTTCTTCTTTAACGGCCTTGCCGAGGTGTGGTCTATGCGTGCTGTCGGCCTGTGGGTTGCTCGCTTTGCGCCTGAGTGGGCCGAAGAGGCGAAAGATTCCAAGGGATCGCTTTCGTAGGCGATAGAAGAACGGGATGAACGTATGATTCGCATGAATGCAGCACAGCAAGGCGGCGTTGCACATCGAATTCTTCCAAGAGCGGGCCGTGCGATTACGGCCTGCTCTCTTTTTGGGGCCATGGCCTTCGGCGTTTCGGACGCGTATGGCGGCGATGCGCGTACGTCTTTCGAGGGCGACGAAGGCGGAAGGTCTGTTTTCGCGGGCGCCCTTCGTCAGGCTTCTCCGGCTCTGTTCGAGATGCTCGACGAGCGTTCTTCGTTTCTGGAAGAGGCCGCTGCGGCGCGCCCTTCCGCCGAAGAGCTGCGTGCGTCGCTTGCTTTGTCGGAGGATTATCGGGGTTCGTTTTCGCACGGTCCTAAGCCTGCGGAGTATCAGAAGTACATCGTTTTGCACGATACCGAAGGATCAGCGGACGCGGCGTCCGTCATTTCCTGGTGGGATGCGAGCGGAAACGGTGTCGCAGCGCATTTCATCGTGAACAAAGACGGCTCTATCGTCCAGTGCGTTTCTTTGGATGAAATTGCCCACCATGCGGGCTTTGGGGATACGGGCCATAACGCGGCGTTCGGCGTGGAGGATGAAAGCCGAGACGATAAGGTTGGCACGACGCCTATCGGCGATTGGGCATCCGACTACGGTATGAACTCGTATTCGATCGGCATAGAGATGGTCCATAGAGGCGGCGAGGGGGATTATCCCGAAGAGCAATTGCAATCCCTTGACGCTTTGATTGCCTACATCGACGCTTATTACGGATTCAAAAGCGAGATAATTGACCATAAAGCGTGGAGAACGGGCAATTCGGATACGTCTCCTGAGTTCGCTTCGTATTTCGCGAACTATAAGGAATGTCGGGCGCACGAAGCTCCCTAGGACATAGGGGCGCACTGTGCGGCATCAAAATTTCCGCGCGTCCGTTTGGGCGCTTGAGGGCTGGCGCGTAGGAGATTCGGTACTATAGAGGACGCCTGGTTGCGTCGGTATTTGCGAGGGGGATTCATGGAGCAGCACGATAAAACATCCCAAGGAACGAACGGCTACTGCACGGCATGCGGTTCTCCGCTGGAAGAAGGGGTTTCTTTTTGCACGAAATGCGGCAATCCCGTCGCGGGCAAAGGCGCGGACGCCTCCTCGGAGTCGTCTGCTGGCGCCGTTGCATCTTCGGATGCCGCAGGCGTCACCGCGCCTGTCGACGCCGCAACGGTCGTCGAATCCGAAGGCGTTGCGACGCCCTCCGGTTATGAAACGGTGATGGTCGACGTCGAGTCCGATATGGCGCGCGAAGCCCAAGACGATAGGGACGCTGTCGCTCAGGCAACGGAAGCGCTCTACGGCGTCGAAGGCGTCGAAAGCGCGTTCGCCCCGAACGAGGGGGCTCCTGCTATGCCCGATGCGTCCAGGCAGCAAACGTCCACGGTGTCGAAGAAGCCCCTGTTCATTGGCATCGGCATTGCGGTCGTGCTGCTGGCGGTCGTCATCGTTCTTGTCGTGCTTGTCTTCGGCAAGGCGGGGTCGGCGCCCACTTCCGACGAAGGCTCTGCGCAGGATTCTGCCCCTGCGGTCCAGCAGCCTGAATCGACGGAAGGTTCTGCTGAGGAAGAAAAGGACGAAGAGGCAACTTCCGAGCCTGTGGTTGTCAATCTCACGGACAGTTACACGACGCGTTTCTCGGAAGTGAACGAAATCACGTACCCTGCGTTCACGTTCCAGTATCCCGGTTCGGGGTGGGCCGTCGTGGATGAGTCGGTAGCGGCTTCGGGCGAGCATGTAAGCGTAGAGAACGTGCGCAACGGTGCCGAGGTCTCGTATCAGCATTGGGGCTCGTATCCTTCCGGTAGCGCCGTTGCCGAGCTCGTCGACGTTGAACGCGTGGCGGATTCGTCTTTCGTTCCGTCCTATGTCCAGGCCAATGACCATAGCGACTTGGGCTCTTTCGGGGTTGTGCGCGCAACGCTGCGTGTTGACGGCGTCGATAACGGCACGGTCTATGCCGTCATTCCCGATGCGGCGCTGAAAAACCCCTCGTATATGGATATGGGATCCGGGCTTCCGGCGTTCGATTACAGCTCCTGGATTAGCTTCACATGCATGACTAGCGAAGAGCTTGACAAGCAGACCGAGCAGGAGGTCATCGCTATTCTTGCGAGCTTCAAGGTGGCGGAGGCTTCGGATAACGCGTCTGCTTCGAAGAAGAGCGGAGAGGGTTCGCTTTCCGACCCCGACGGCTATGTCCTCTCGGACAGCTCCTCCAGGACGTATTCCAATGCCGAGCTTGAAGCAATGTCGGATTACGAGCTTTACCTTTCTCGTAACGAGATTTTCGCGCGCCACGGCCGTATCTTCAAAAACAGCGACTTGCAGGAGTATTTTGGATCGAAGAGTTGGTATGACCCTCGCTATACGCCCGAGGAATTCAGCGAATCTATGTTGAATGCAAACGAGAAGGCCAATATCGAGCGCATGGCCAAGATAGAGCAAGACCGCAATTCTCCTTATATCGACTAGTCGCATTATGAAATACAGGATTCACGGACACAGGCATGCGGACTTTCTCTTTAGAGAGCTGGGGGAATACGCGTGCCTGTGGGGCGAAATAGAAGATGCGCTTGCGAGCATTTCCGACGATATGATCATCAAGGAATTCGAGGGCGAAGCGCGCAAGGCAAAATCGATATCGCAGGCCATCAATCGTCTGGTTAAGGCGGAGCTGGTCAAGCGTGCATGGCGGCCTGAAAGCTATATTTTCGCCGACGAAGAGTATGGGCGCGCGGCGAAGGGTACCTGGAGGTTGGATTTCGCCAAGGATGCGCTCAGCGTCGAGGTTGCTTTCAACCATCGCTCAGACATTTCGTGGAACCTCATCAAGCCCACCTTGGCGAGCGAACTCAATCATGTGCAAAAGGCCATTCAGACCAGCGGCGGCGTTGTGATTACGGCAACGCAGTCCATGAAAGAGGCTGGCGGATTCGATAGCGCAGTCGGTACATACGAAGACTACGTGCAGTATTTGAAGCCCCTCGGAACCATGCTGCCGGCGCCTCTTGTCATCATGGGGCTTGAGCCGCCTGAGACGTTTCGGATTGCGGTCGAAGACGGCAAAGGGTCGAGCAGGGTCGGCCGTGTCATGAAGTATGCCGCAACGACGCCCTCGGGCGAATTCGTATGTCCCGATTGCGGCTGCGTGCTCGCGGCGGACGCTTGCGGAGGTTCGGCATGCGCATGTGACGAATGCGGCAGGGGCCTGATTATTCCCGATTCGCTTTTTTAGCGTTCATGTATAAAAAGCCGCGGCACCCGGACCATGAAGGAACGGATGTCGCGGCTTTGCGTGTTCTGATTGCTCTTAAGGCTTATGCGAAGAAGAGCTCAGAGAGGGTCATCGGGTCGATATACTCGCCGTCTTTGTATACGCGCATGTTGCCGGAGGCAATTTCGTCAATCAGGATGACATCGCCGTTGGCGTCGTAGCCAAACTCGAACTTGATATCGTAAAGAACGAGACCCTTTTCCTTCAGGTCGTCGGCGACGATCTGGGTAATCTTCTGGGTCATGTCCTTGAGCTGATCGTACTGCTCAGCGGTCATGACGCCGAGGACAACCAGGCCGTCCTTGGTGACCAGCGGGTCGCCAAGTTCGTCGTTCTTGAAAGTGGTTTCAACATAGGCAGGCAGGTCTGCGCCCTCTTCGACATACTGCTTATAACGACGATAGAAGGAGCCGACAGCCTTGTGGCGGCAGATGACCTCGAGGCCTTCGCCGAAGACCTTGGCAGGAAGAACTTCCATGGTGGTGTTTTCGAGGTCGGCGTTTACGTAGTGGGTCTTGATGCCTGCGGCGTTGATCTTTTCGAAGAAGTAGATGGACATGCGCAGGTTAACGTCGCCAACGCCTTCGATCGTGAGACCCACAGAGTTCTCGCCGGGATCGAAAACGCCATCTTTGCCCGTGCAGTCATCCTTGAATTTCAACAGGTAATTGCCGTTTTCCAGGGCGAAGACGTCTTTGGTCTTTCCGGAGTACACGAGTTCATGAGCCATGGAGGGTCCTTTCCGCATATGTTTTATCGGGCCATGATCTAACGGAGACAGTTTACTCTCATAAACATAGTATGGAGGCGATTTCTTCATCTCTTAATAGAATCTGATTTTTTGAAACACATCCGAAACAAAATAGGCAGAACAATAAGCGGGAAGTCGGTGCTCGGAATCTTTTCAGAGGGTGCGCTAAAAAGGGGCTGTTCTGGAGGGAACGTCCTAGAGGAAGTAGTGAAAAGGATTCGGCTCCTGGCCGCTGTCTCTGCGAGCGCTGTGCTCGCCCTTTGGAAGCAGGTCGCAGATATCGACTCCAAGAGCGTCGGCAATGCGATACAGCGTCTGGAGGGACGGATTTGCTCTGCCGTGCTCTATGCGAGTAACCTGGTTCGGATGGACGCCGGCCATGAGTCCGAATTCGCGCAAGCTCATCCCCGTTCGTTCTCGGTGGCGGAGGATGTTAAGGCCGAGCTGTGTCTTGTACGCGTCGAATGTGATCATGTGGTTAGCGTACGGACGCTTCGGCTGATGCTGTAACCATAGAATGTTACAAAAAGAGTAGGATAGGTGGGGTGAAGAGGTACGGCTAGGCAAACGCCGGACAGGGGGGCAATGGATGGAAGGCGTCGATTTTTCTCGGCTTGATGTCGCTCTGGCGATATACGATGCGAACGACGACCCTCGCGAGGCCGACCTTTTATGCGGCGTTGCGTTGCAGAAGGACGATCTTGAAGCATTTTTGCAAGACCTGTGCGATCTCGTCGAGCGCAAATACGGAGGCATGCGGTTTTCGCGGCTTCTTGACGAGGACCAGGGCGACGAAGCCATGAAGTCTGCATGCATTCGGTGGAGGTCGGATTTCTTGGCCAGCGTTATCGAGGAGGCCGAACGCTGTCTTGCCGAGGAGGATCGGCGCGAAGGATGCTGAGGCGTTCCTGCTCGCGAAGCATATCTTCGAATCCTCTTAACGCCGCAAAAGGCATGAATTGACGCGCGCGGTCGGGATGCCATACGGCGCGGTGGGCGTGGGGTGCCGGATTGCCTGCCGGCATGAGCTCTTTTTCGGGAACGGGGTTTCTCGACGCGTCATGCATGATGTCCTCCAATTTGGTTGTTGCGGTCTCTCGCGGTTGCCTTCTCTTTGAGGCTCATACCTTTGAGCAGGGAGTTTTTTCCGAACTTTTCTTTCACGGCAATGGCGGCCTCTTGGATGCTCCTTTCTTTTCTCCTGGATTCGGTTTCGTCGAAAAGAGCGGCTTGGCAGCCCTCTGCATCTATTTCCGAAAACCCTATGCTTATACGTCTGATAGGACGGGATCTGTCGACCTCCCTGCTGAAGAGGCGGTCGAATTCGGCGGTTATGAACAGCGAGGAGTTTGTGGGGGCGCTAAGCGTCATAGAACATCCGTCATGGGGAGGTTCTTCGGGGCGTTCGCGAGCAGACGGAGCGGGCCTGTCGCCTCGTGGCTGAATGCTGTTGGCATAGCCCACGAAAAGGGAAAGGCGATCGGTCTGCAGGCCGCGCCTTACAAGGTCGAGCACGCTTGCGTCGATCATCTCGTGCATGACGAGGCGGGCGTCGTCTGCCGAATAATCGCAAGGAAGCACCTGCCCGTTCACGGTGGAGTGCTCTTTGGGCACGTAGCTTTTGATGTCCGCTATAGTGCATGGCTCCTGTCCCCAGGCGTGGTCGACGAGATATTCGGCATTGGCGCCGAACTCTTTGTAGAGGATCTGGCGGTCGAGTTCCGCGATGCCTTTGAGGTCGTGAACGCCGTGCTGCGCGAGCCTGCGGGCAATGCCGGGACCTATGTTCCAGATATCGGTGATAGGGCGGTGGGTCCAAAGGCTCTCTATGAAGGACCGTTCGTCAAGCATCCCGATATTGTCGGACACGTGCTTTGCCGTGATATCAAGCGCGACTTTCGCAAGGAACAGGTTGGTTCCTATGCCCGCTGTGGCGCAGATTCCCGTTGCAGCGCGCACTTCGTCCATGAGCATATGCGCGAACTCTTTCGCACTAAGCGAATAAAGGCGTAAATAGGGCGTGGCGTAGATGAAGCATTCGTCTATTGAATACACGTGGATATCATCTGGGGAGACGTAACGGAGGTATATCGCATAGATTTGCGCGGAGACTTCCATATAGCGCTTCATGCGAGGTTTGGCCATGATATAGGGGATTTCTTCGGGGATTTCGAACACGCGGCAGCGGTTCCTGACCCCGATTTTCTTTAGCGCCGGCGTGATTGCCAGGCATATGGTGGTGCGCGACCTTTCTGGATCGGCGACGACGAGGTTCGTTTCAAAGGGGTCGAGGCCGCGCTCGATGCATTCTACGGATGCGTAGAAGCATTTCAGGTCTATGCAAATGTAAGCATCTGCGCATTCGGACTGCTTTCTCACGATACCCCCTAAAATACGAACAAGTGTTCCCATAATAGCGCAAAATATGCTAAAGTCGAAGGGCGTTCGAGAGAAAAAACGGCATGCTTCGCTACACTGAAGCCAGTGTGTTTTGGCGCATGAATCATAGGGAAGATGAAGGGGAAATTTAAGAAAGCGGGGAATCGCATGAATCTTGAAGAATGGCAGACGCGGGTAGACAGCATAGACCTGGGCGGAATTCGTCTTTACCACGCCTACGCTTTCAACGAGAAGACAAGGCAGGTCATAGAGGGAGACATGGAAGATACGGACGAGGAATTCGTGCGCGCCCACTTCCAGCAGCAGCTCATAGGTACGCTTATGCAGATGGACATGGAAGAAAGCATGCGCGCGAAAGAAGAAGCGAAAGACGAAGGGTAGCGCTAGCTTTACAAACCGTCCGCTACGCCGTTCATGCAAAAAAGACCCCCTCAGCCTTTATTCATGGCGAGGGGGTCTTGCATTCGGGCTTGTTTGCGCGCTATTCAGTGAAGTAGCTTACGCCGCCTTCAATGAGGGGTTGGAACGTGTCTCCGGGGACGTTCTTGTACAGACCGAAGCCGTTGCGCTCGGTATGGCCCATCTTGCCAAGGACGCGGCCGTCCGGGCTGGTGATGCCTTCGATGGCCATGACGGAGCCGTTGGGGTTCACGCTCAAATCCATAGACGGTATGCCCGCCTCGTCGACGTACTGCGTGGCAATCTGGCCGTTGGCGGCAAGCTGAGCGGCAAGCTCGGGGCTCGCGACGAAGCGGCCCTCGCCGTGGCTGATGGCCACGGTGTGAACGTCGCCCACTTCGCACTTGCTGAACCAAGGCGAGAGATTGGATGCCACGCGGGTGCGCACCAGACGGCTCTGGTGACGACCGATTTCGTTAAAGGTCAAAGTCGGGCAGGTCTCGTCCATCGGGCGGATGTCGCCGTAGGGCACCAGGCCCAGCTTGACGAGCGCCTGGAAGCCGTTGCAGATGCCCAGCATCAAGCCGTCGCGGTTCTGCAGCAGCTCGCGCACGGCCTCGGTGACCTCGGGGGCGCGGAAGAACGCGGTGATGAACTTCGCGGATCCGTCGGGCTCGTCGCCGCCGGAGAAGCCGCCGGGCAGCATGACGATCTGGCTGTTGTTGATGGCCTCGACGAGCGCCTTGGTGCTTTCGGCGACTGCGGCGGGCGTGAGGTTGTTGATGACCAGAGTCTGAGCTTCGGCGCCAGCGCGCTCGAAAGCATGAGCGGTGTCGAATTCGCAGTTCGTGCCCGGGAATACCGGAATAATGACGCGCGGCTTGGCAATCGATCCGCAATAGGTCAAAGGCAGAGCATCGGTGTAGGTGACGGGCTCGACCTTCGGTGCTGCGGCGCGATCTTCGTCGGTGCTGCGATACGGGAATACGGGCTCGATGGCGCCTTCCCATGCTTCCTGGAGCTCGGCGAGATTGAGGGTTTCGCCCGCAGCGACGAATTCGTATGCCTCGGTGGTCTGACCGATTTCAGTAACGGACAAAAGTTCGCCGTCTTCGGGAAGCTCTGCATCGTCGGCGAGTTCGACCACGAATGCGCCGTAGTTCAGGTCGAACAGGGCGTCCGCGGAAAGGTTCTCATCGAGCTTGAGGCCGATGCCGTTGCCGACGCACATCTTGAAGAGAGCCTCGGCAAGGCCGCCGAATCCAGGGGTGGAGACAGCGAGGACGTTGCCTTCGTCAATCAGACCCTCAACCACATCGACGGCGTCGAGGAAGCCCTCGGCCTCGGGCATGGCGGAGTCTTTCTTGTAGGCGGGCTCGATCAGTACGACGCGGCTGCCGGCTTTCTTGAATTCGGGGGAGGTGACGCGATCCACGTGGCCCACGGCGGTAGCGAAGCTGACCAGGGTGGGGGGAACGTCCAGCGTCTCGAAGCTGCCGGACATGGAGTCTTTGCCGCCGATGGCACCGACGCCAAGCTCCACCTGCGCTTTCAACGCACCGAGAACTGCGGCGGCGGGCTTGCCCCAACGCTGTGCTTCGTTACGCAGACGCTCGAAGTACTCCTGGAAGGTCAGGTAGGCATTTTCGCGCTCGAAGCCTGCAGCGACGAGCTTGGCGACGCTTTCCACGACGGCCACATAGGAGCCCTCGAACTGATTGGCGGAAGACAGATAAGGGTTGAATCCCCATGCCATGCCGGAGCACGTGGTGGTCTCGCCGTCAACCGGGAGCTTGGCGGCCATAGCCATGGCGGGGGTGAGCTGGTTCTTGCCGCCGAACGGCATGAGCACGGTGGCAGCGCCGATGGTGGAGTCGAATCGTTCGGAAAGGCCCTTGTTGGAGCAGACGTTGAGGTCGGTCACCAGGCCGAGCATGCGCTCCTCGAGGGTGTCGCCCTTCCATTCAGGGATGTAGCGGCCGCCCTTTTCGATGTGAACATTCTGGCTTTTCGGCGCGCCGTTGGATGCCAAAAACGCGCGGCTGACGTCGACGATGGCATCGTCGTTCCAGGTCATGCGGACGCGGGCTTCTTCGGTAACCTCTGCAATCGGGGTTGCCTCGAGGTTTTCCTCGTGAGCGAGCTCGATGAACTTCTCGACGTCTTCGGGCGCCAAAGCGACGGCCATGCGCTCCTGGCTTTCGGAGATGGCCAGCTCGGTGCCGTCAAGACCGTCGTATTTTTTGGGCACGCGATTCAGGTTGATGGACAGGCCGTCTGCGAGTTCCCCCACGGCGACGGAGACGCCGCCGGCTCCGAAGTCGTTGCAGCGCTTGATCATCTCGCACGCGTCCTTGCGACGGAAGAGGCGCTGAATCTTGCGCTCGACAGGGGCGTTGCCCTTCTGAACCTCTGCGCCGCAGGTCTCGATGCTCTCAAGGTTGTGCGCTTTGGAAGAGCCCGTTGCGCCGCCGATGCCATCGCGGCCGGTGCGCCCGCCAAGAAGCACCACGATATCGCCCGGAGCCGGGGTTTCGCGGCGAACGTGATCTGCCGGGGTTGCGCCCACGACGGCGCCGATCTCCATGCGCTTCGCGGCGTAGCCGGGATGGTACAACTCGTTGACCTGGCCGGTTGCGAGGCCGATTTGGTTGCCGTAGGAAGAGTAGCCGGCTGCTGCGGTGGTGACCAGCTTGCGCTGGGGCAGCTTGCCCTCAAGCGTTTCGGACACCGGAACCGTGGGGTCTGCCGCGCCGGTCACGCGCATTGCCTGGTAGACGTAGCTGCGGCCGGACAAGGGATCGCGGATGGCTCCGCCGACGCAGGTTGCCGCGCCGCCGAAGGGCTCGATTTCCGTGGGATGGTTGTGGGTTTCGTTTTTGAAGAGATAGAGCCAGTCCTGTTCTTCGCCATTGACGTCGCACTTGATTTTGACGGTGCAGGCGTTGATTTCCTCGGATTCGTCGAGGTTTTTCAGGATGCCCTTGGATTTGAGCCACTTGGCGCCGATAGTGCCCATGTCCATGAGGCAGATGGGTTTCTCGTCGCGGCCGAGCTCGTGGCGCATGGCGAGGTACTGCTCGAACGCGGCCTTTACGGCTTCGTCGTCGATCTGCACGTTCTCAAGAACGGTGCCGAAGGTAGTGTGGCGGCAGTGATCGGACCAATAGGTGTCGATCATCTTGATTTCGGTGATGGTGGGATCGCGCTGCTCGTCTTCGGCGAAGTATTTCTGGCAGAAGGCGATGTCGGCCTCGTCCATGGCGAGTCCGCGCTCGGCGATGAAGGCGGCAAGGCCTGCCTCGTCAAGCTCGCGGAAGCCTTCGATGACCTCGACGGCTTCAGGCGTCGGATGCGCCATTTTGAGCGTATCGCGCTCTTCGAGGGATGCTTCGCGCGCTTCGATAGGATTGATGACGTAATGCTTGATGGCGGCAACGTCTTCGTCGGAGAGATCGCCTTCGAGCATGTAGACTTTGGCGCTCAAGACCTCGGGACGCTCCCCTTGGCTGATGAGCTGAATGCACTCGCTTGCAGAAGCGGCGCGCTGGTCGAACTGGCCGGGCAGGGGTTCGACGGCGAAAACAACCGCGCCTTCTGCGGCGGGCAGTTCGGCAAACGCATTGTCGGACTGCGGCTCGCTGAAAACGGTGGGAACGCATTGCTCGAACAGCTCGTCGCTTGCGCCCTCAACGTCGTAGCGGTTGATGAGACGGATGCCCGTGAGGCTTTCGATGCCGAGGATGGTGCGCAGCTCGTGCAAGAGCTGATGCGCCTCGACGTCGAAGCCGGGCTTCTTCTCAACGTAAATACGAGAAACCATGGGTTTCCTGCCTTCCCGGAGTCATGATAGAAGTCGGATGGAATGCGCATGCCTCATTTTGTTGCAAGCGCGTATCTTTTCATGATAAAGCCTTGCGCAGAAAACGGGGCGCATTATTGCTCGGGAACGGGTAATTCATACGAGAAAACGCACGAAAGCCTGCAGAAGAGGAGGGCTTTCGTGCGTTTGTCTAGACGGGACGTATTGTTCTTGCTATTGGGAATTGCGCCATGCGCGTACGCGCCCGTGCTCGTCCCATGCGGCGTCGTAGCCGTGCTCGATGAGCCTTTCGAGCGCTTCCTGCTCTTTGCCGGCGGGAACGTCTACGCTCTCGAGGTATACGCGCTGGAACCTCGGATTGTCGTAATAGAGCTCCGTTTTGAACGGATTGCGCTTTTTGCCGAAGATTGTGTATGCCTGGTAGGCGAATACGCAGGCGTTGAACAGAAGGGCGATGACGGAGATGGTCATATGCGCGGCGGGGCTGTTCGTCGAGTGGACGACGAATGCGGGGTGCAGGTAGAACCAGGGGATGGTCATCGTGACGATCATGTTGAAGGCGAGGGTGCGCACGCGGTGCTGCGCATAGGCGCCGCGCTTGATGAAGAAGGCGGGAATGGTGCATGCGGCAAGGAGGATGAGGCCGCAGTACATGGAGCGGTCGGACACGCTGTTATAGGTGTATGCGAAATTCCAAAGGTCGTACCCAATAATCCAGAACCACAGCTGGTCGGGCCAGACGTAGTCTTTCTTCTTGCCGCGGCTGACAATGATGCCGAAGAATCCGCAGATGCAGACGGCGTTTAAGATGCCCGCGACACCGTTGATGACATTCCATGGGCCTCCTACGACCAGGTAGCCGTCCACGATGCCGTTGACGCCCGTAAGCTGGAAATCGCGGATGCAGGCTTCCAGGATGTTGATGGCGAAGATGACGGGCGGAATGCAGACGATGTACTTCTTCTGGAACGCGGGGAAGTAGACGATCAGCCAGCCCAGAATGGCCCCGGCAAGGCACGAGTACGTCTTCACCCATTGGAACCACGTTCCGGCCCCCGTGCCCTCGACGGCGGTATGGGGCCAGACGAAGATGGTCAAGACGGCGGGAAGGGCGATGAATAGAATTCCGCCGATCCATTTATTGGCTCGGGAGAGCTCGTTCATGCCGATGAGGAAGGCGAGATAGAGAACCACGCTGACGCATGCGGTGGCGGATAGGGGTTCGTAGAAAAACACGGAGCACCTCCTGGTATCGAACGTTCCCTGCTTTCCCGCATGCTATCAGTCCAGTTTTTTTGCGTTTTGACGATTGATGCTTGATATGACAATAAAAAGCACGGGTAGCTGTCTCTTTTCGGCAAGAGGGCCGACGCCTGCCGTGTCCTCCTGGTTTTCGGGGCGGCCCTGCTTTCTTTGTCTGCGGGTATTCAGTAAGGGCGTTTTGGGGGTACTCTGTGAGAAGCGCTGTGTCGGCTCGTGCTTTCGGAAGGGGTTGCCGTGGTTTTTTCGGACTCAAACGCAGCGAATCGCGCCTGGCCTGAGCCGATTCATACGGTCACGCGATGCGTACGGGCGAGCAGGAGACGGCAAGGCGTGTCCGGCGACATCGTGCTGGCAGCGCGGTTCCTTTTCGAACGCGACGGGGTTAAGAAGACGACGCTTGCCGCTGTGGCGAAGGAGGCGGGAATAGCGCGCACGCTTCTCTATTATTACTTCGAGGACAAAGATGCTGTCGTGCAGGCGGTTGTCGAGGATTACGTCGAAGACATCGTGGAGAGCGTGGCAACGTGGAACGAGCAGAGGGTCTTCGGGAATACTCCGGATGAATTGCGAAAATGCGTTGCGACGTTTCGCCATGTCCTCTATATGTCCTCGGGCGAGCCGCGCCCTATGTTTGGCGTACTCGACGAACTGGGGATGCGCGACGAATTCGCCGCAAGGGCCGTGCGTGAGGCGGTCGATTGCATCTGCCGAAACATCGTTTCGGAATACACCGCCTATTGAACCGTGGAAATCGACCTGGTTCCGGAGACTTTCGCCTTGGTGCTGTATGGGGTTGTCGGGTTGATGAAGACGAAGCCCGACATTACCGACGATGAAATCTCGCGGCTCATTGCCCAGACGTTGCGGGTGGACATGCGCGCGTTGCAGCCGCCTCCGTGGTCCGAGGCGCCGCGCGGCGATGGAATCTGATTGGGTTTTTCGGCTCGGGAAGGCGTTCTACCACGTGCGCCAGAAATCCTGAATAAGGTCTTGCCTGTTCGGATGCCCTGTTTTCTGGAGAATGTTGTGCACGTGCACTTTCGCCGTGCTTGGTGCAACGCCCATGGTTGAAGCGATGTTTTGATTGTCAAGGCCAAGGAGGATGAGCTTGAGCGCCTCCATCTCGCGTTTAGAGAGCTTGTTCCTTTTGGCGTAGAGCTCAAGGTTGCCTTCGATTGCTGATTCGACGTGGTCATCCTCTCGCGTGGGAGGGTTTTCGTAACGAAGAGAAAGCGCTCGGTAGGCGCTTACGCATGAGGCTACCGCGCAGATAAGCATGAGAATTTCTTCCGAATAGTTGCGTTCGCCGTCGAAATGCGTTGCAGGGAAAAGCGATATTCCGTAGAAGAACGAAGCAATGTCTTCGAGGAAGATGCAGGCCCCTCCGACTGCGAGGGCGAAATAGACCGCTTTGTGGCGTCGCATTCTGCCCCGCTCGGTAGGGTCGAGTGTGGTGATGTAGCGGAAGGCGATGAATGCGACTATCCAGAACAAAAGCAGCGTTCGCATGGAATAGAAGGCAAATCGGGCAAGGGGGCTTGAAGGAATGAGAAAGAGTGCGGCAAGGCTTCCTATGATGAATACCACGCCGGGGGCGGCAAGGAGCGCCGTCCGTTTTTCGCCGACGAAATCGCATACAAGCAGCCAGAGCGAAATGTATATGCCCCCGCCTGAAACCATGGACCCGAGGGAGCGAAGCGTCAGATAGAGCGGGTCGGATTCGAGATTTGTCGCGATGCTGACGAATTCATCCTGGAAGATGAGCGACACGTCGATGAAGTAGAAGAGAAAAGCCCAGAACGCGAAGAGAAACGTTCGACGATGGGAAACCAAATACACGGCAAGGCATGCTGCTGAGGCAATGACGGATATAAGCTGCACGATGACCGTGAGGTAGAAGTAGAGGAGTTCCATTCGGCGCCTTTCGCATTGCGAATGCTTTCTGAAAACATCGACATGGTAGCGTAATGCGCCGATATTTGTCTTCCGCATTGTCTCGATAACGGCGATATCGGCATTTTTTCGGGGAGTTTTTGACGTCTATTCAAAGAAAAAACAGAGCTCTTATCAGGGGTTTATATATGGTTTATGGGTTTAAACGCGGAAATACACCAGGTTTTATCCCGCCTGTATACATACCTTATACCTTTTCAAAGAAGAGGAAGTGTTTGCATAATCGTTTTGCGATGTTGGTCAGGGCGCAAACGGAGTTGAATCCCCGCCCGATCGAAGCCGACATCCAAGCGACACCCATGGCTCGGCGATTTGGTTTATGGCTGAACCAAATCGCTGCAGCATTGTCTACCCGACGGCGGCGCATGAAGGCGAGCTCGCGAGAGAGAGGCGCGTGTTCGTTTTCGAGAGAGGATGCGCGGTGCGACGTAGCTTCGCACCTTCGCCGGTCGGGTGTGCGGTTCACCGCTAGTCCGGTCGATTTGCCCCCAATGCCCCCTTTGTTTCGACCGGGCATAGCCAAAAAAAACGCTGCCATCACCCCCGTGTCGCAGGCAGCACATACATGCGAATCGAGGCCGTGAGTGTGGTGCTGACGGCCTCGATTCGTTTATGCGGCTGAACATGAGAGATGGTGTGATTGGTAAGGGGGGGGCGAATCCGGCGAACGCCTTCGATTGGCCTTGCCGTTTCGGGCACGGAGGTGCTTGCGTCGCAATAGGCTATGCGGCGAAAAAGGTGAGATCGTTTTTCTGGCGGTGGCGGTTCATGACACGTCGCTCCAGCTCTTGGAGGCTCGGCGGCGTCCAGGAAATGGCGTTTGCGCCGGCTTCTATCGTGGCAAGAATGGTTTCGTCGTTTGGGCCGCCGCTCGCCATAATCGGGAGATTCGGATAGGCCCTGCGCAAATCCTCCACGACATAGGCGGTCTCTTTTGCTGCGGCTACATTGACGATGCGGGCTCCTGCGGCGATTTGGTCGTGAACCAAGGCATCGAGCTTCGTGGCAGTGACTACGATGGGCACGTCGACGCGTTCTGCTATGCCTGCGATGGTGCGCGGATCTGTGGACGCGTTGACTACGACGCCTGCTACCCCTTGCATGTCGGAATGAACGGCCAAGTCGATTGCGCGTTGTCCGGTCGTAAGGGAGCCGCCCACGCCGGTGAGTACGGGGACTTCCGAAACGGCGAGGAGCGCCTGAGTGATGGCGGGTTGGCACGTGAATGGATAGACGGCCAGAACGGCATCGGCGTCGACGTTTCGTATCACGGCGACGTCGGTCGAGAAGACGAGCGATTTCACGCAGCGTCCATACAACGATATTCCGCTGCATTGCTTGATTGCCTCGGGGACCCGAATTCCCACGCCGCGCAATGTGCCCTCAACTTCGAAAAGACCGGCCTCGCTCATGCCGCTCACCTCCTGCCTTGTAGTATTGCGGTACTGGAAAGTGTAGGCCGAGGGTTCGTAGATTGTTCGGTTCGTAGCCGAGCGTTACCGATTCGAAACCAATTTTTATCAAGGTTTTTGCAGAATAACTCCCAGCTTATTCTGCGGTGTGGATTGATGCGTTACCTCGAAACGCGTTGCCGGAAGCGGGGGCGAACCCTGTCGTTGTCGGGAGATTGTTCTACCAGCTTAAGGATGCGGGCACCATCATGGTTAAGACCGGCCCGTCGGTCTTCTTGTTTTGCCGAACCCGCAAGAAGGGTCTTCACCCCGCGGCTTGAAAGTACGATAGTGGAAAGAGGAAAGAGATGCCGTCGTGTGCTATTCCCGAAAATGGATGCATGGCGCTACGACATCCGAAAGGCCGCTGCGTACTGCAAGGAGCACGGCCGATAATCGATTGCGCTCGCGCGAAAGGGGAAGACATGCAGGTCATTGAAGAGCAGGTTTACGCATTTTCCAAGGACAATGCGCCGTGCGCTACGGCACAGCCGGGCGAGATGCTCAAGTTCGTCACCAAAGACTGCTTCAGCAATCGTATTCCCGACGAGAAGACCACGATGGCCGATTTGGACTATACGTACGGATTCGCCAATCCCGCAGCCGGTCCCGTTTTTATCGAAGGTGCCGAGCCGGGCGATGTGCTTGTGGTGGATATCTACGAAATCGAGGTTGCTGACGAAGGGACCGTTGCCACCGACGATCACTGCGGTCCGCTTTTCGAGGGCACCGACTATCGCACCAAGAAAATTAAAATCAAAGATGGCGTGGCGGATTTCAACGGCGTGAAGATTCTCATCAACCCGATGATCGGCGTCATTGGTACGGCTCCTGCTGGCGAAGACGTCATCGACGGTTTCGTGGGCTCGCATGGCGGGAACATGGACAACAAGCTGATCACCAAGGGGACTCGCCTGTATCTGCCTGTTCGAGTTCCGGGTGCATTGCTGCAGATGGGCGACGTGCATGCCGCCATGGGCGACGGCGAACTGTGCGGCACGGGCATCGAGATTCCCGCCGAAATTACCGTCAAGGTTCAGCTGGTCAAGAACTTCGAGCTTCATTGGCCCGTTCTTGAAACCCATGACAAATGGTACGTCAATGCCAACGCTCCTAAATATGACGAAGCGCTCATGAACGGTTCGAAGGAGCTGCAGCGTCTGCTTATGAACGTTACGGGCTGGGATCCGGTCGAGACTTATATGTATATGTCCATTCAGTCCGATGTCGAGATTAGCCAGGGCTGCGAGCCGTGCGAGGTGCAGCTTTCCTTGCGCATCGGCACGCCGAAGCTTCCCCAGTTCGCGCCGCTGGTTCCGCGCCCGTAATTGTCGTTTGCGTTTCATCCTCGCTGGCTAGGCTTGCTGCGCTCCGCGCCGTCGTTCGCTTTTACGAGCGCCGAGTGCGGGGCGCTTTTGTTTTCGAAGGCGTTCAGCGACGAAGGGCTCATTGCATGTGGGGTGCCGAAACGCGGCTTCTGCGGCAAATTCGCCGCCTGCCCTGCCAATTGCACCGCTTGCCGCGGAAGGCCCAAAAAGGGGACTTTGCTCGGTGCTTTTTGCATTCGCTTTAGCGCAGCAAAGTGATAGAATCCACGACATTAACAAATCAGACAAGACCGAAGCCGGATGGCACCATGGATCATCCGGCTTCGATCGCGTCTGAAGGTCGGTTCGGATTCGAAAGAAGGTGTCTAATGGCGGAAAACAAGACTGCCGCTAAGGGCGCGAATGCCTCGCTTGAGCAGTTTGGCTACAAGCAGGAGCTGCGTCGCGGCCTTGGTCTGTGGGACGTCGTTTTGTACGGCGTGCTGTTCATGGTCATCATCGCCCCGCATTCTATCTGGGGCTTGGTGCAGCAGCAGGGTTTGGGCATGTCCACCCTGGTGTACCTTGTCGGCTTCGTGGCTATCGGCTTTACGGCGTTGAGCTACGTGTGCATGAGCAAGCGCTTTCCCATTGCGGGGTCGGTGTATTCCTACGTGCAGCGCGGCTTGAATCCGCATGTGGGCTTTATTTCCGGCTGGATGATTCTGTTGGATTACTGCATCACTCCCGCGCTGCTTTACACCATGGTCGCAAACTGGGGCGTCATGCTGGTTCCCGGCAGCCCGTGGTGGCTGTGGGTCATCGTGTTCGTGGCATTCAATACGTTCGTGAACATTCGCGGCGTTTCTATGACGCGCGGCGTAGACTTCGTTATCTTTGCGGTTGAGATCGTGGCCGTTATCGCGTTCGTCGCGCTGGGCTGCAACTTCATCATGGGCGGCGGCGGTGCCGGCGAATTCAACATGGATCCCGTCTGGCAGCCCGAGGTGGTCACCCCCACCTTCATCGCTGCAGGCATCTCCATCGCCGCGCTGAACTTCCTGGGATTCGACGGCATTTCCACGCTGGCCGAGGAAACCCGCGAGCCCGAGAAGAACATCGGTCGCGGTATCATGATCGCCCTGGGCATCATCATTGTGTGCTTCTCCGTCCAGACCTACCTGGCCTCGCTCATCCAGCCCGATTGGGCCTCTTGGACTGAAGAGCATGCTAACAACGCGTTCTTCTATGGCTGCCAGCTCATTGGCGGTGACATCTTCATGAAGATTATGTTGGTGGTCAATATCGTGGCCGTGGGCATCGCCAACATCATGAACGCGCAGCTCGCTGCTTCCCGCTTGCTGTTCTCCATGGGCCGCGACGGCGTGATTCCCCGTATCTTCGGCAAGGTGCATCCCAAGTTCAAGACCCCGTGGGTGGGCTCCATCTTTATCGGCGTCGTTGCGCTGATTCTGGTTGGCATCCTCGGTATGGCTGACTTGGCCACATTGGTAAACTTCGGCGCGCTGTTCTCGTTCATCTTGCTGAACTTTGCCACCTTCTGGTTCTTCTTCGTCAAGGAAAAGCAGCGCAAGAGCTTCGGCGATATCGTAAGGTATCTGATTTGCCCCTGGATCGGCATCGCGATTCTGGCGTATGTGTTTGCCGGCTTCCAGCCGATGACCTGGGCGATGGGCGTTACGTGGTTCATCGTTGGCATGATTGTGGCTGCCGTGAAGTCCAAGGGCTTCAAAGAGGTTCCCGAGGCGTTCAAGCATCTGGACGCATAAATATTTCGAGCCTGTTTCGACATGCGTCGTTGCGGGTTGAATAATCGGCACATGTACGGCTCCGGCGTTATGCTGGAGCCGTTTTTATTTCGCGTGTTGCTCGGTGAAGTGACGAAGCGCAGCTTGCGAAAGGCGTAGGGAAAGGATTGGCAATGGCAGATATCGTTATCTCGGGCGAAGCGACGCTCGAGGAGATTCGCGCGTTTTTCTCGAACGACCGCTACGCCACGGTGGCATGCGGCGCGGCGATTGAGGAGGCTAGGCCGGGGTTCGCCCGTGTCTCGCTTTCGGTGGATGAAAACCATCGCAATGGCCTTGGGTCGGTTATGGGCGGCGTGCCTTTCACCATGGGAGACTTCGCTTTCGCGGTGGCGGCGAACGTGGGAAAACCGCCCACGGTTTCCACGAATTGCAGCATAGATTTTCTCGGTACGGCGAAAACCGATAGGCTTATTGCCGAATGCCGCGTAGAAAAAGACGGACGCAGTCTCTGCTTCGCCCGTGTTGACGTGAAAGATTCCCTGGGAAATCCTGTGGCTCGCATGAACGTGACGGGCTTCAGGAAAAAGGTCTAGGGAAGACGTCCTGTCAACCGATGGAACGACCGAAAAGCCGATTCGTTGAAGATGGCTGGCAGAGATGCGATAACATAGCGCAGATTGTGCTGAAAGCGCTCTGAGTGAATCCAGGAATAAAAAGGGGGCATATAATGGCGGAGATTCTCGAGGCTATCATGTTGGTATGTTTTGGACTGTCGTGGCCGATGAACGCGCTCAAAAGCTACAGGGCTCGTACGGCGGCCGGTACAAGCTGGCAATTCTTGACGCTTATTTGCTTGGGGTATATCGCTGGTATTGCGGCCAAATTCTGCTCTGGATCCATAAGTTGGGTGCTGGCGGTGTATTTTATCAACCTTGCATGCCTTGCCGTGAATTGGGGGGTCTATTTCCGCAACAAGAAGCTCGATGCGGCCGAGGCGGCGGAGAAACAAGCGGCCGCATAGGCTGGTTTTCTTCTTTTGGGGCAAGCCCTTTCCTTTCGCCGATTCGGCGGCAAATCCAAGGCGAGCGGCGTTTTTTGTGGCAGTGTTCGTTGCTATACTTCGCGTATGGTCTAGCGATGACATTCGGATTCGCAGACGCTTTCACAAGGAGGAAGAATCATGGAAGAAAAGAAAGGCCTCGCTGCCCCTCAGCCTGAGCCTGATAATCAGCCGAAATCTGACATTCCCGTTGAACCTGCAGCCCCGGCGGCCCCTGCTGCTCCCGTTGAACCTGCAGCCCCGGTGGCTCCCGCAAAGCCTGCTGCTCCCGCAGCCCCCGCCGAACCCGCTACCCCCGCTGAGCCTCCCGCTCCTGCAGCCCCGATGGCTCCGACGGCCCCCGCAGTTCCTGTAGCCCCAGCGGCTCCGCAGCCCGCTCCCGCTTCGGCGCCTCAGGTTGAGGGTGCTGCTCAGACGCCGCAAGCTCCGCAGCAACCCACCGCCGCGCCGACGCAACCGTTCGACCCCGCGCAGCAGCCCGCCCAGCCTGTGCCTGGCCCCGCTCAGGCTCCTTACGGCGCGTATCCGCCGCCTCCGGCACCTGGCTATCCCGCCCCGTCGAACGGCAAGGCAACAGGTGCGCTCATCTGCGGCATTCTCGCTATCGTGTTTTCTTTCATCCCCATCGTGGGCATTGTTCTAGGCATTGTCGCTATCGTGCTTGCGTCCAAGGCCGTGAAATTCGCGGGTAAAAGCGGCAAGACCACGGGCGGTAAGGTTTGCGGCATCATCGGCATCGTGTTCTCTATCCTGTGGGCTATTTTTTCGTTCGTTTTGACCATGGGCATCATAGGCAGCATAAACGCCTATGAAAGCGATTACGTTCCCTCCGCCGATGTTCCCGCAGGCTCTTCTTCCCTTGCGGAGGACATGGGCGCCGAGGAGCAGGCGATAGCCGACCTTGTTTCGACCGAGCTTGACAAGTACAAAAACGCAGACTCCGCAGTTTTGAGCGCTCTTGGCGCCGAATACGACGATGAGGACCTCGTCACCATCGACGGCGTAGATATGAGCCTGAGAGACCTTGGCATCGACCCCAATGAAGTTGCCGTATGGGCTACGACCGATTTCGACTATTCTATTGATAGCGTCTATATCGATTCCGACGGAGCCACGGCAACGGTGTATGTCGATACCACCGAGCGTGATTTCTTCGAGATGGGCATGCTCTTTAACGACCTTCTCGATGAATACATCAGCTCGGGTGCGGCAGACGCGGCCGACCTCGAAACCGCCAAGGCAAAGGTTGGCGAGCTGTATGGTCAGGCCATGGCCGAGAGCACCGCAATGACCGACTATTATGCAGCGTTCGACATGGTCAATGAGGGCGGAACGTGGCGCATTGTCGAGGACTCTCTCGAAGAAGAGCTGGATTACGTCTTCTCGACGTTCTAAGCCTTCAGCAGCAGCATAGGTACACCTTGAAAGGAAGTGCGCACGACGCACTTCCTTTTGCGTACGGGCCGCTTTTGAAGCACGCTTGCATGCACAAGGGTATACTTCAAGCGTTTTCGGTAAGGCTTCATACGGAGAGTGGCACTATGATAGGCACCATCGTCAATGTTATTGCCATTGCGGCGGGCAGCGTTATAGGCGGCACGCTGAAGAAGGTCATGAGCGAGCGCGTGAACGACACGCTGTTTACCGCCATGGGCGTGGCGGCAATGGTTCTCGGTCTTAATTCCGCCATGCAGAACATGCCGAACAGCTCGTACCCGGTGCTCTTCATTGCGAGCCTTGCCATAGGCGGCGCCATCGGCTCTTCGCTTCGTCTGGGGGAGCGCATGGAGAATGCCACGTCACGCAGGGGCGGCAAGGATCTCGGTCAGGGACTCGTTACGGGATGTCTGCTGTTTTGCGTGGGCACGCTTTCTATTCTGGGTCCTGTGCAGAGCGCGTTGTACGGAGATGCCACGTTTCTGTTCACCAACGCCATGCTCGACTTCGTGACGTCCATGGTTTTGGCTTCGACTTACGGAGTGGGCATGTGTCTTGCCTCCGTGGTCTTATTTGTCTGGCAGGGTTCCATATATGCGCTCACGGTTCTTTTGGGCGATTTCATTTCGGGGAGCATGATGACCGAACTTTCCATTGTGGGAGGATGCCTCATCATGATGTCTGGTATTTCTATCGTGGGACTCAAGGAAATCAAAACGCTCGATTTTCTCCCTGCTCTCGCCGTGCCCATTGCTTGGTGCCTGATTGCGCCTTCTTTGCCTCACCTGCTTTAGGGTATATCGTTTCTGAACAGGTATTTTGACGAAATATACCCGCAAGAGGGCGATGGTTTTCAGGAAGTGGCTCCTGTAGTTTCGAAGTCGTGGAAACGCCGCCGAGAGGGAGGCGGATACGTTTTCTGACACGAACAGGAGAGGGATCATGAAAAACCATGCAATGAATCGTCGTAGTTTTTTGACGGGTTTTGCTGCAACGGGCGCGCTTGCTGCGGCCGGAGCTGCATTGGCCGGCTGCGCTCCGAGCACGAGCTCGTCAGATGCCAAGGGCGGCTCCGGCGAACAGCAGGGATCTTGGCGCGATAAGCCCGAGATGCCGAAGACCATCGACGAGACGGTCGATGTCGACATCGTTGTTGTCGGTGCTGGGAACGGCGGCCTTCCTGCCGCGACCACGGCCGCCCAAGAAGGCGCCAAGGTCCTTGTGTTCGAAAAGGGCGGTGCTATTGCGGCGGCGCGCGAGGCAATCGGTGCGCTCAATTCCAGTCTTGCTCCCGATCATCACGAGGATGTTCCTACGCTTTTGAATCATGCCAACATGACGCAATCTGGCGACGCGAACATGCTTCTCTATAAGATTTGGGCGGAAAAGTCCGGTGAAATGATCGAGTGGATGGAGGCGACGCTCGGTCCCAAGGGCATGCTTTTCCCGTTCGAGTGGCATTGCCCCGATGACGCTCATGCGTACTACCCCGCCATGTGCTACAACCCGTGTCTTGATGAATACAACCCGGAAGGCCCGAACTACGGTGCATATATGCATCTCGAAGTAATGGCGGATATCTTCCAGAACGAACTCGGCGGAGAGATTCGCTTCCTGACGCCCGTTCAGCAGCTTGTGCAGGATGATTCAGGGAAGGTGACCGGCGTCGTCGCAATCGACAACGACGGAAAGGTTATTCAGGCCAATGCGTCTAAGGGCGTTATCGTATGCACGGGAGGCTATGGCGCGAACGACGAGATGCTGCAGGATCTGTGCCCGGGCAATACCAACTGGTGCGCGCTGCGAGACAGCAACACCGAAACCGGCGATGGCATCCGCATGGCCTTGTGGGCGGGCGCCGAGCTTGAAGCGGGAGGTGCGGCCATGATCTGGAATCGTGCCATTCTGCCCGATGGATTTGAATTCGATGGGTCGTACACCGGCGGCGATATCTTCCTTCCCGGCAGCCAGCCGTTCTTGCATGTCAATATCAACGGCGAGCGCTTCATGAACGAAGACCAGTGCTATCCGATGAGCTATGCAGGAGGCGCGAATCAGCCGGGTCATTATTCCTGGATCGTCTGGGACGGCAATTATTGGGAGGATATCGTTCAGTTCGACACATGCGGTTGTTCCCGTCTCGCTCCCGCTCCTGCAGGAACGGCCTTCAATGCCGATGTGTACGACTGCGAAGCTATTACGCCTGAGCATCTCGACGAGTTCTGGCTCAATCCGCGCATCGAAAACGGCTCCCTGAAGAAGTGCGATACGCTCGAGGAGCTGGCCGACGCCATGGGCTTCGACGCCGAGAAAAAAGCAACGTTCCTTGCCACGGTTGAGCGCTACAACGAGCTGGCCGAAGCGGGGGAGGATGTCGATTTCGGAAAGCCGGCATACCGTCTAAGCGATGTTTCTCAGGCTCCGTTCTATGCGGCACGTATTGGCGGTGAGCTTCTGGTGACCATCCATGGTGTTATCACGAACGCAAACAGCCAGCCGCTCCGCAAAGATGGTTCGGTCATCGAAGGCCTCTATGTGTGCGGCAACGATCAGGGTGGTTTCTATCCGCATAATTACCCGAGCAACTTCACGGGCATGAATGCGGGACGCACGGCTACGTTCGGCCGCATTGCTGCTAAGCATGCTCTCGGCGTGGAATAGGCGCCTATCCATACCCCTCCCTTGAAGAGGAGGAGCCGTTCGGCTCCTCCTCTTTTTAATGCTTTGCTACCAGGTCGATAAGCTCTTGGCGGCTGTGTACGTCGAGTTTCGCATAGATATGCTTCGCGTGGGTGGCGGCGGTCTCCCTCGATATCACAAGTTCGTCGCGGATATAGGGGATGGATCGACCGCGGGCCAAAAGAGCGAAGACTTCCGTTTCGCGAGGAGTGAGCCTCGATGCTTTCGAAATAGAGAGGATGACCTCCTCGAATGACGTATCGCTGGCGGCTGGCTCTCTTTTATCCGTCAGTGGCTCTTCGGTGCTCCGTGATGGGGCGTGGCGCTCCGTTCGCACGCCGTCGTTGTGGTCTGCTCGGCTGCCCGCGCCATCTTTCGGACACGCAGTCTTGGATTCCTTGCTTCTCTTCGATGGCACGACGGTTGAGAAGGCGTCTTCCGTATCGGAATTCTGCGTACGGAAGCTTGTTCCGTCATCGAGCACAAACATCGTGGCGAACACGAGCACGACAATGCAGACAGCTGCGATGTCTTCGGGCCCGCCCATGCCGATGGTTGGGAAATTCTGAAGAAAGAGGAACAGGAGCACCCCAATAAAATCGCCAAGGTGAACTCCGATCCATCCCCACCCGAACGACTGGGTTGCGGTTGCCTTTCCGCTTTCGGCGAATCGCGCGAAAAACATCTGCGTGATGAGGCAGAAAGCGAATCGCGCAGAAATGGATGTGACGAAAGCCACTATGCTGCCGAAAGGTTCGGGCAGAAGGATTACGGATGCGAAGCCAAGCACCAGGGCGGGGCACATCCAGCGGTAGAAAAACGAAATCGAAATTCGTCGTGGGCCTACAACGGCTACGGCCGTAAGCGCCATGGTGAAAACAAGCGCTACAAGGACCGAGACCTGGTTGACGGGCGTTTCGGGTCTTACGGAGGGGTCGGCGTCGAGAAAGCTTCCAGAAAGGCAAACGAAAACGCAAGCGACGAAGATCCCGAGGACGGTTCTTCCCATTGATCGCAGCACATGCGCTGCAGATGGTTGGCCATGCTCGTTTCGGTTTCCCTGCTTTTGCGGAGTGCTCTTTAAAGCCCATTCAAGGCTCATACCCGAGATGGCGGGGAATGAAGCTACAAACACCACTCCGATCCATCCGCTCATGGCGGAGGACGCCAGGGCTAAAAGCGCTGCGATGGCTGCGGAGGCCGGAGCGAGCACTTCAGTGTGGTCTTGGGGGATGCGGGAATAGAACGAACCCCAAAGAAGCCACATGAAGCCGCTGCCTATCCCCGTGGCCACGGAGGCCGTTATGAAGACGGGGAGTGCCCATGTGCTGTTCGGTAAAGGAAGAAAATAGACAACGGTTCCTATCGAGGCGATGAGGGGAGAAGCTATGCGCATGCGGGGATGGTCGACGAGCTCTCCCATGCGGGGTTCGATGGCTATGGCGTAGCCGATGGTTGCAATGGATGCAAAGACGGGGAGGCCCGACACAATGAGCTGCGTCAAAAACGGGAGGGATTCATTGCTCGGTGTGGGCTCTATAAGAAAGCGGCAGTCGATTGTTCCCAGGTAGAAGATGCTGAAGACCCAGGCAAGGAGAAAACCCCAGCCGAGCTTGGAGGGGGTGAGATTCGCCGAAGAATCCGAGGTTGAATTTGGATCGGTTTGCAGAAAAGAGAGCATGGGGTCCTTTCGAACGGCCTACGCCAATGTCGAGAATGCCGGCGTGTTGAGCCGAGTCCTCTCATTGTAGCCCATGCTCTTGCGGGCCGCGAAGCGTGCGGCAATGCACGCTTCGCGGCGGTGCTTTCTTAAAGCTCGCGTACCTGGTAGTGCTTCATGAGCTCCGCGAATGCGGGAAGAGAACGCTCGATGACGGAGTAATCGACGCAGTAGCCTATGCGCACCCAGCCCTTAACGCCGAAGCTGTTGCTCGGGACGATCAGCAGCTCATATTTCTTCGCCTTTTCGGCGAAGGCCTGCGCATCGGGTTCAAGCGCGCGCATCCACAGGTAAAACGCTCCTTGCGGTGCGACGCATTCGTAGCCGAGCTTGGTAAGGCCGTTATAGAGCAGGTCTCTATTCTTGCGATAGGCCTCGATATTGCACGGCTCATCGACGCAGCGCTCTATGACGGATTGGAAAAGAACCGGTGCGCACACGAATCCAAGAGCGCGGCCAGCTCCGCATACGGCCGCATAGACGCTCCTGGAATCCTCCATCGTCGGGGGTACCAGCACGTAGCCGATGCGCTCTCCTGGAAGGCTGAGGGATTTCGAATAGGAATAGCATACGAGCGTGTTTTCAAAGAGCTCCGGTACGAAGGGGACTTTGGTTTCGCCGTATGCTATCTCGCGATAAGGCTCGTCGGAGATCAGGTAGATCGCATGGCCGTATTCGTCTTGCTTGCGTCGCAGCGCGTTTGAAAGCTCCACCAGATCGCACTCGGGGTACACGGCTCCTGTGGGATTGTTGGGCGAATTGATGATGACGCCCTTCGTTCGAGGGGTGATGGCATCTTCGATGGCCTCGATGTTCAGTTGGAAATCAGTAACGCGTGCGGGGGTCTCGACGCATACGCATCCTGCGTTTTCGATCCATACTTTGTATTCGGGGAAGTACGGTGCAATCACGACGAATTCGTCTTCGGGATTTGCCAGGGCGTTGATAGAGATTGAGATCGACGCTGCGGCGCCAACGGTCATATAGAGGTTTTCGGCGGTGTATGCCGTGTTGAAACGGCGGTTGAGCGATTCGGCGATGGCCTTGCGGACGCCAAAGGCGCCTTGTGCGGGCGTGTATCCGTGCACCTGTTCGGCCGGCTGCTCGAGAATATCGATGATCGCCTCTTTGACGGACGAGGGAGCGGGGACGCTTGGGTTGCCAAGGCTGAAATCGAAAACGTTTTCGGCTCCTATTTCGGCCTTGCGGGCCAGTCCGTAGGCAAAAAGCTCGCGGATAGCGGAAGGTTCGTCTCCCAGTTCGAACATGCGCTGGTTTATCATGGTTCCCTCGATTCTGCGATTGCTCGCCTTGGTCGCCGTTGCGATGTATCGTACGGTTTGCATAGTAACGTACTCTGCTGGGTCTCGGCGTGATTTGGGGTGTGAAAGGGAGAAGAAAATGACGGATGCTTTTCTCGGCGCTGCTGCCGGTACGGGTTTCACCTTTGCGTGCACGGCGTTCGGCGCTGCGGCGGTTTTCCTCATCCGCGGCAAGCGCGGCGGCGTCGCTCAGACGCTCTTTCTTGGATTCGCTGCCGGCGTCATGATTGCGGCAAGCGTATGGAGCTTGCTCATTCCTGCAATTGAGCGCGCGGAGGAAGCGGGTCAAATAGGCTGGATTCCTGCAGCGGGGGGCTTCGTCTTGGGCGCGGCATTCCTTTTCGTCCTGCATGCCCTTCTGCCTCATTTCAATATTGGCAAGGACAAACCCGAGGGCTTACCTTCGCGTTGGGGGCGTTCGACGCTGCTCTTCACTGCGGTGACGCTTCATAACATACCCGAAGGCATGAGCGTCGGTTTGCTTTTCGCCATGGCGGCGCAGGCCGGTGGAGATCCGACGCTGATGGGCATGGCGACAGCCCTCGCCCTCGGCATTGGCATACAAAACATTCCCGAAGGTGCGGCGGTGTCGTTGCCACTTGTTCAGGAGGGTATGAGCAGGCCGAAGGCATTTGCCATGGGAGCCCTTTCGGGATTGGCCGAACCGGTGTTTGGCTGTCTTGTTGTGCTTGGCGTGGGCTTCATAACGCCGTATATGCCCTGGATGCTCGCCTTTTCGGCCGGCGCGATGATGTTCGTCGTGGTTGAGGAGCTCATTCCGGAGGCGCACTTGAGCACGCATTCCAACTGGGGAACCGCTGGCGTCATGCTGGGCTTTCTCACCATGATGGTACTCGATGTCGCTCTGGGCTAGGGCCGTTGCGCTTGGCGCGTCGAAGGCCTGCAGTGCGATTTGACGCCGGACCGCAGCGCCATGCGGCAAGTGGCTGCGAGGCATGATGGGGCTTACCTTCGGCGCAGCAAGAAAGCTTGCCTATTTCAGCCTTGTTTGAAGCAGGTGCCGCACTGCTTCGATGGCATGTCCGCGAAACAAGGCGCGCGGTCCCGCGTAAGCCATGGCCGTGCGCTGCCATGCCGCCTCCTCGGGTTCGTAGCAATGGTTAGCGCATGTTTTGCACGAGGGGCGAGGTTCGCGTCTGCATAAAGCACGGCGGGTTTCTCCGTAGCGCAGATGCGCCGCGCAGTCGGGGCATAGAGAAGGGATTTTGCGCGTAGGATACACCCCTGCTTTCGTCGTCTCGCTTTCGAAGGGGATTCGCTTGGAGGGGTCGTGGTGATCCGCGCAGTATATTTCCGTCATCCCTCCCAGCGTGACGATGTCTCGCGCGACGGCTTTGTCCGAGAACCGCTTTCGAATGCGCTCTCCCAGCCGCTCGTAGGTGCGCTCGACCGTCTCGTCGATGCTGTTCTCGCTGCGTTTTTCGTTGCTCACTGTTGTTCGTCCTTGCTAAGGTCCAGTTCCATGAATTCGAGGCATTTCTCTATATAGATTTTGTTTGCCGTCGCTGTTGCGGCGGAGATGACAAGCCTTCGTGCAGGCGTGAGTTCGCTGCCGTTTGCAAACGAAAGAGCGAAAGCGAACCCGCGGGGTTTTTCAAGCTCCCATTCGCCGAGGGCGTCGGCGCGAACCGATCCGCTGAAAAGCGCGCGCAGGCTCTCTTCCACAGCGGTGCAGAAGAAGTCGTAGGCGCGTTCGACGGGGTAGGTTGCGTTCTGGATGGCGAAAAGCCGCTGAATGTCCGAGATGGGCACGGTTCGTTTCATGAGACAGACGAAGATGAGCAGGGCAAGATGCTCGCGACCGTACCGCTTGTGCAAAGGCGTGGGAATGAGCTTTTGCTTGACGTAGTTGTTCACCATGGACGAGGTCAGGATCTTTTCCTCCTTGGGAAACAGGGGGCGAAGCTGATTGTCGGTGTAGGTGAGAACCTGGTCCATATAAAGCTCTATGTCGGGCAGTTCCGCATAGCGCGGGATGTGGAGCCCGCTGATATGGGCAACGAAAAGCTGTTCTTCATCGCTGCCGCATGGGTGGGCGTGTCGAGTTTCTGCAGGGCACGTGCCGGTGCTTCGTTGTGTTTCGTGTGCAGTGTTCATGGCGTCTTTCATGGAGGCAAGCTTACCAATGCTTCGTCGGTTTCGTTCGCTGCATTGGGAGGGTGCGCCTCGCTTCTTCTAAAATCCACATTGCTTGACACAATATAGGCTAACACATAATCTAGTATTAAAAACTAGATAGGCTGTAGATAAGGACAATATGGATACCATGCAAAAAATCGCGGTACTGACGGATTCGTGCTCCGACGTCCCCCCGAGTCTTGCGCAAGAACTGGGAATACGCGTCATCGCCCTGCATATCAACTATCGCGATGCGGCGTATCGCGATCGCGTGGACATTCAGCCCGATGAGGTATACGCGCGTTTCGCCGAAGAGATCCCGAAGACGTCCACTCCTTCTCCGTCGGATGTGGCGGAGGTGTTCGATGAGTTTGTCGCGGCGGGCGTGACGCATGTCGTCGTCGTGTCCATCTCGTCGGGGCTTTCTGCAACGCACGATTTGTTCAAGAGCGTTGCCGCGGGGTATCCGAATCTCGACGTCGAAGTCGTGGATACGAAGAATATCGGGCTTGGGTCGGGCTTGACGGCGATTGCGGTTGCTCGCATGGTGCAGCAGGGCGCTTCGTTCGACGAGGTGGTTCGCGGAGCCCGCCGTTATGCCGAGTCGACATACGCTTTCTTCTGCGTGGATACTCTCGAATACCTCTACAAGGGCGGGCGCATCGGAAAGGTCACGTATTCACTTGGTTCGACGCTTGATATCAGGCCTGTCATTACGTGCAACGAAGAGGGCGTGTATGTTCCCATTGCGAAGGCTCACGGACGCAAGGCTTCGCTGAAGAAGGCTCTTGCGCTGGTGAAGAAGCACGTGGGCGCCGCATCGAGGTACCGTTTTGCGGTGGTACACGGCGGCGCGGAAGAGGAGGCGCGCGCTTTGCTCGAAAAGGCCAAGGAGGCTTTGCCGAACGCCGAGGAAATCTTGTTCGAGCAAATCTCCCCCGCGCTTGTCGTGCATACCGGCCCCGGGCTGATCGGTATAGGCGTCCAAATCATCGAGTAGGCGACCGAGGGGGCGTTCTCATCGCGCCTTTTCGACCCGCATGGTCGTCGAGCGAATCCTGCTTGGAGCGCCAGGTGAAGGCCTTGTTTCCCCGTGCTGTTTTTTTGATGCTTGCGGTTTAGCTGGCGCCGCATCGTACAATATACCTGTTGGACGATGGGGCCGAACGGCCTGCAGAAGGAAGGGACCGCATCATGGATCAGAAGGTGTACGAGCTCATCAATCAGCAGATCAACGCCGAACTGTACAGCGCATATCTGTACATGTCGTTCGCCGATCACTACGAGGAAGAAGGTCTTTCCGGATACGCGAACTACTACATGATTCAGGCTGCAGAAGAGCGCGATCACGCACTCATCTTCCGCAACTATCTGCATGATAACGGCCAGAAGCTGAAGCTTGGCGCCATTGCTCAGCCCGACAAGGCCTTTACCGACTTCATGGGTCCGCTCGAGGCCGCCCTTGAGCACGAGAAGTACGTTACCGCGCTCATCAACGACATCTACGCGGCCGCGGTCGAGGCGAAAGACTATCGCTGCATGAAGTTTTTGGATTGGTTCATCGATGAGCAGATGGAAGAAGAGGCCAACGCGGACGAGATGATCACCAAGATGCGTCTGTTCGGCTCCGACGCCAAGGCCCTTTACGACCTCGACAGGGAATATGCCTCTCGCGTATACAGCGTTCCTTCTCCGCTGGCAAACGCCTAAGCGTTGCATTTTCATTTCGCAAAGCTCAAGCCGCATCGCCTGGTTCGATGCGGCTTTTTCTTTGTTCGGGCTTTCGTTTGCCTGGCGATTTTTCGAGCCTTTTCGCAATGCGCGATGCCTTTGTGCATAAATGGAACGGCATTGATTACACTTATGCATAAAGCAACCATAAAATCCCTTCTTCATGCCGAGAACCCGTTTCATCGTGCCGCTTGCCGCTGCGAATTTCCGAGCGTTTTATCAAAGTCCTAAACTCTCCGCGTTTGCTTTTTCGAACGTTTGCTCGCGGGTTTGATTTGCGGAAGGATTCGTTATGTGCGGAATCATCGGATATACGGGCACGTTGCAGGCGAAAGAAATCCTCCTTCGCGGCTTGAGGCGCATGGAATACCGCGGTTACGATTCTGCCGGTATTGCCGTGCAGACCGAGGCCGGCCTCAACGTCAAGCACAAGGTCGGCAAAGTAGCCGGTCTTGAGGCGATGGTTGAATCCATGGACATACAGGGCGTTTGCGGCATCGGTCACACGCGTTGGGCGACGCACGGCAAGCCGAGCGAGCGCAACGCCCACCCGCACACGGGATGCGCGAACGATATCGCAGTTGTTCACAACGGCATCATAGAGAATTTTGCCAGCTTGAAAGAAGAGCTCATCGACCGAGGGCACATCTTCTCGAGCGAGACCGACACCGAAGTAGTCGCCCATCTTGTCGAAGAGGCCTACCGCGGAGACCTCCTTGCGGCGGTACGGGCGGCAACGAACAGGCTCGCCGGAGCATACGGCCTTGCTGTCGTATGCGAATCCGAGCCCGGCGTTATTGTATGCGCTCGTAAAGATTCCCCCATCGTGGTGGGCAAAGGCCCTCATGGCGCGCTTGTGGCCAGCGATATCGTTGCGCTTATCGACCAGACACGCGATGTCGTCGTGCTCGATGACGGCATGTTCGCCAAGCTGACGTGCGAAGGCGGGGAGGCCTCTGTCGAGTATTTCGATGCCGAAGGGCGCAGCGCGACTCCGGAAGTCACGCATGTCGATTGGGATATCGACGCGGCGGAAAAGGGCGGTTTTCCCGATTTCATGCTTAAGGAAATCCATGAAGAGCCGCGTACCATTCGCGACACCTTGGCGGGCCGCATGGTCAATGGTCATCTTCAGTTCGACGAGCTGTCTTTGAACTACGACGAACTCGCCGCGATCGACCGTGTGTACATCATCGCATGCGGAACGAGTTACCATGCGGGGCTTATCGCCAAGAATCTCATAGAAGCGTGGAGCCGCATTCCGTGCGAGGTGGAGGTGGCAAGCGAGTTTCGCTATCGCAATCCCATCATCACGCCCTCTACGTTGGTGGTCGCCGTGTCGCAGTCTGGCGAAACCGCCGATACGCTTGCGGCCATTCGCGACGCGCGCATCAAAGGTGCGAAGGTCTTCGGCGTGACGAATGTGGTGGGAAGCCCGGTTGCCCGTGAAAGCGACGGCGTCATCTACATCAAGGCAAATAAAGAAATATCGGTGGCGGCAACGAAAAGCTTCCTCGGCCAGGTTGCGGCGTTGACGCTGCTCGCCATGCTGCTCGGCCAGCTTCGCGGCGGCCTGACAACGGCCCAGATTCGCATGCTGTTCCGTGAAATGGCGGATACCGCCCAGCAGATCGAGCAGATTCTGTCGGACACGAGCGCCATCGAAGAGGCGGCGCTTGCGTGCAAGGACGCCGACAACGCCCTTTTCATCGGTCGAGGCGTAGGTTCCACCATCTGCTACGAAGGAGCTTTGAAGCTTAAGGAAATCAGCTATCTCCATGCTGAAGCCTATGCGGCGGGAGAGATGAAGCATGGGCCGATCGCCCTGCTTGACGAGGGTTTTCCGGTAATCGTGGTCGCGACGAAAAGCCCCACGTACGACAAGGTCATATCCAACGTCCAGGAGTGCAAGGCGCGCGGTGCGCTCATCATCGCTCTTGCTACTGAGGGGGACGAAGAGATCAAGAAGCACGCCGACTACGTGATGTACATACCGAAAGTCCGTGACTGCTTCAGCGCCATTACAGCGAGCGTTCCCTTGCAGCTGTTCGCACGCTTCATCGCCCTTGCGCGCGGTTGCGATGTGGACCAGCCCCGCAACCTTGCGAAAAGCGTGACCGTGGAATAGTTTTCAGGAAGTCGTTTTTCGCCTGTCTCTGCAGGTCGTTCCTTTTGTCTGGAGTACAATGGCGAAAAGACGAAAGGAATGTTTATGACGGTCGGCCTCGGCGTTGATATCGTAGAAATCGCGCGCATGCGTCGTGTGATGGAGCGCACGCCCTCGTTCGCCGCGAAGGTTTTTACCGAAGGCGAACGCGCCTACTGCGAGTCCAAGGCGAACCCTACGACGCATTATGCCGCGCGCTTCGCGGCCAAAGAGGCGGTGTGCAAGGCGCTTGGCTCGGGCATTCTCGTAGACGGTATGCGCATGACCGATGTCGAGGTTGTGCGCGATAGCCGGGGGAAGCCCGCCGTCGCCTTGCATGGGCAAGCGGCGACAAGGGCGAAAGACCAGGGCGTTCTTGATATCCCGCTTTCTCTCACCTATACGCACAGCGTTGCCGTAGCCAACGCCGTTGCCATCACCGAGGCTTCTCAGGTGGAGCGCGAACGCCGACGCGATGTCAAGGCCGAACTCGCCCAGCAGTTCAAAGAGATGCGGGGCATGCTCGATGACCTCGGTAGCGCAACGGCGCAAAAAGCGACCGAGGTTCACGAGCGATGAGTGAAAGGTGCGCGCCATGAAGTCGATCACGTCGAAAAAAGCAGCGAGGGCTTTGCCGTTCCCTCGCCTCGATGACAACAAGTACACGCGCGGCGTGTGCGAGCTCGTGGTGGGAAGCGAGGCTTTCGTGGGGGCTGCGATTCTCGCGGTTTCGGCGGCGAATAGGATGGGCGCGGGGTATGTCAGGGCGTACGTGTGCGAAGAGGCGGCGCGTATTCTTCATGCGGTGCAGCCTTCGGTGGTGACGCTTCCTGCGAGCGACTACGCAAGCGGCTCTCACAGCCAAGACGAACGCCATCCGCTCGCGGCGGTTGTCGGCTGCGGCATGAGGGGTACCCAAGAAGAGCTGCGTTTGGTGGTGGATGTGCTCGAGTCCACCGATGCTCCCGTGCTTGTGGACGGCGGAGGGCTTGCGGCCCTTGGCACACCCGCTGGCCTGGCGGCTTTGAAAAGGCGTTTCGTCGAGGGGCTTCCTACGGTGGTGACTCCGCATGGCGGTGAGGCGCTTCGGATGCTGCAGGCCCTTCACGAACAGATTGCCCTTGAGGAGACGGCTTCGCGCGGCGTTCTGGGGTCTGCGCATGATGCGAAGGAATTCGCGGCACGAGGGGCTCGTGCGTTTGCGGGCAATTCCACTCCTCAAGAAATGGCGCTTGCGCTCTCGCGGGCTTTCGGCGTAGTGTGCGTGCTTAAAGGCCCCGATACCTTCATCGCATCGGGCGACGAGGAAAGCGATCGTGACATTTCGGCTTTGTATCAAGGAACACCCGCCCTTGCCAAAGCGGGAACCGGTGATATTCTTGCGGGAGTAATAGGGGCTTTGCTGGCGCAGGGGGTCAGCGCGTACGACGCCTGCGTTGCCGGGACGTTCGTTCATGCTCGTGCAGGGGTTTTGGCGTCGGTCGATTTGGGGGAGGCCTGCGTGACTGCCGAAGATGTCTTGAGCTACCTTGCCCCGGCCGTTTCGGTGCTCGTGCGCAAACTTCAGAAAGAAGGAAACTGAGATGAGCAACATTCCCATTGAGCTCATGGACTCGCGCGATGAATTTCGACCCGGCCGCAGCGGCGGGTCGGTGAATTGGATGCAGCTGCTTTCGGGCGTGCTTTTGCTTGTTTTCGGCCTGATTTGCATTTTCTGCCCGCTTGAGGTTCTTATGGGGTTTAACGTTCTTGCGGCCGTGCTGATCATCGTCGCGGGCGCTATCAATCTGATGTCTTACCTTCGTTCCCGCAACACGCTTTTCGAACAGAGCGGCTGGAGTTTCTTCTTTGCTGTCATGCTTATGGTTTTCGGGGGCGTCCTACTCTTTTTCCCCATGCTGGGCGTTGTTTTTATAGGATGGATGCTCGGTTTGGGCGCCGTTCTTTTCGGCGTCGTTCAGCTTGTGGCCGCGCGGCGATTCTTCGCGGTGGGCGCAGGCATGGGGGGCCTTTTGGGGATATCCGGCATTGCGGAGGTCGTTCTGGGGGCTCTGCTGTGTGTATGGCCCGCCTATCTAGGCGTCTTTATCGGCCTGTTTGCCTGCGTTCATGCTGTCGACATGGTTATCTTCAGCCTTCCTATCGGGCGTGACCGCACCAACACGCTCTGGTAGCCGCTCTGGCGCGACGTGTTGACGCCTGGCCTGTCGTGCTCGGTTCTGCCGGATTCTTTCAGAAGGCGGCTGCGGTGGCGACGAAATAGGGGGACGGGAGTCATGGGTTTCACGCTTCTTTTCTCGGCGATGATGGCGCTCGGAGTGTTTTTTCTTGTTGTCGGATTCGTGGCGCTCGGCTGCTTCGTGGCTGCGACAGTCCTGAGCATCGTATTCTTTCTCCGGCGGAAGCGTCGCGCTATGCAGGGAAAAAGGCTTGGGTGGCTCGCTGCCATTCCGATCGCTCTTTACGCCGTAAGCATTCCCGTTCTGATTTTTCTCGCGGTGGTCTTCTTCCCCGGTTTGTACTCTTCATCTGACTACGAATCCTGCATGAATGCCATTGTTTCCCACGACGAAGCAAGGCTGCGATGTGCGCTTGAATCGTCGGATGGCTCGATCGCCTTGAGCGGAGAAGGCTCGTACGAAAGCCTGGTGTGGGAGGCCGTTTCGTACAACGATGCTGAATGTCTCCGTGCTGTGCTTTTGTGGGCGGAATCGCAGGGTTTCGCGGTCGATCTTAACAGGCCCATTCCTGACCCTGACCGAGCGGATGAGGAGGAGTACGTCCTTCTTGCGGCCGTTCAAAGCCCTGTTGTTTCGTGCGAATTGCTTCGTGTTCTTTTGGAGTTTGGGGCCGACCCCGACTGCTCAAGCGTATCCGGCTCCGGCACGACGCCGCTTCATTGGGTGGCAAGGGGTCTTTGGAGCCCTGATTCGTCAAACGCATATGACCGTGTCGACTACACGGCGGGCGTGATTGCTCTTCTTGTCGATGCGGGCGCAGATGCTGAAGTCCTCGATGCGCAAGGACTTGCCCCGCGAGATTATTTCGAGCAATACCTGAGCGATTTGGTGGAAAACGGGGGAATATCCGAAGCAGACATGGACGTGGTGCTGAATCGGGTTCCTCTGTGACGAATGGCGTGTCCGGGCGCATCGCTTTGCTTACGCGTGTATCATAAGCACGCGAAAACCAGGACAGAGCGAAGGAATCGGAGATCGTTCATGGAGCAAGAGAGCATGTTTGACGCGCTGGATGCCGCCTCGGTGGTAAGCGATCCGGCAACGCGCATTGAAAAGCTACGTCGCGAAATAGAGCACCATACGTACCTCTATTATGCCAAGGACGCTCCTGAAATCTCCGACGCCGCCTTCGACTCTCTTATGCGCGAGCTGCGCGAGCTTGAACGCGAAAACCCCGAGCTTGTCGACCCCGCATCGCCCACTCAGCGTGTCGGGGGCTACGTCGGCGAGCAGTTCGCCCCCGTTCGCCATGCCCAGCGTATGTATTCTCTGGATAACGCCATGGACTTGCATGAGCTTGACGCATGGACTGCACGCACGGTCGAGGCGGCTGGCCGCAATGTCGAATTCGTATGCGAACTGAAGATCGACGGATCCTCGATCGCCATGACCTACGATGCCGGCGTTTTGGCGAAGGCTGCTACGCGCGGAGACGGAACGACGGGCGAGGACGTTACGGTGAACATGCGCACTGTGCGCGATGTGCCGCTGCGTCTGCGCGACCAGGGCATTGCGGGTCTTGCTGACGAAGACGGCTCGGTTGAAGTGCGCGGCGAGGTGTACATGCCCAAGGCGAGCTTCGATTCCTTGAACGCTGCCGCTGCGGCAAACGGCAAGGCCCCGTTCGCCAACCCGCGCAATGCGGCGGCGGGGTCCCTTCGTCAGAAGGACCCCACGATTACGCAGGGCCGCGATCTCTCGACCTTCATATACGCCATTGCCGACGCGCAGTCTATCAAGGCGGACACGCAATGGGAGCTGTTGCAGTGGCTGCGCGATTGCGGCTTTCATGTCAATCCCGATGTCAAGCTGTGCGCCACGCCTGCCGAGGTGCACGCGTTTTGCGAGGGCGTTGCCGAGAAGCGTTCGGTGTTGCCGTACGAAATCGACGGCGTGGTGGTGAAGGTGAACTCCTTCGCCGTGCAGCGCGAGCTAGGCTTCACCGCGAAAGCTCCGCGCTGGGCGATTGCCTACAAGTTTCCGCCGGAAGAAAAGACCACGCTTCTGCGCGATATCACGGTGCAAGTCGGCCGAACCGGAGCCATCACCCCGGTGGCCGAGCTCGACCCCGTGCGCGTTGCAGGTTCTACGGTGGCGCGTGCAACGCTGCACAATCTCGACGAAGTGCATCGCAAGGACGTACGTGTGGGCGATACCGTTATCGTTCGCAAGGCTGGCGACGTAATTCCTGAAGTGCTCGGTCCGGTGTTGAGCTTGCGCCCCGAAGGCGCAATGCCGTGGGAAATGCCTGCGTTCTGTCCGAGCTGCGGCAGTCCGATCGTGCGTGAAGACGGCGAAGCGGCGTTTCGGTGCATCTCCATGGATTGTTCCGCACAGGCTCTCGAACGGCTTCTGCATTGGTCAAGCCGTGGTGCTATGGACATCGACGGCATGGGCGAAGAGATTGTCGCGCGCTTGGTGGAAAGCGAACGCGTGCGCGATGTTGCGGATTATTACAGTCTGACGGAATACGAGCTCGCAACGCTTGAGACGGGGCGCGTCAACAAAGAGGGCGAGCCAATCCATCTGGGATCGACCATCGCCGCGAAACTCATCGCGTCGATCGAGGCGTCGAAGGCGCGTCCGCTTGCCCGCGTGCTCTTCGGCTTGGGCATTCGTCATGTCGGCAAGACCACGGGCGAGCAGCTTGCGGCGGCGTTTCCGTCTATGGCCGCGCTGATGGAGGCGACCGAAGAACAGCTTGCCGAAGTGGACGGCGTCGGCGGCGTCATCGCGCAAAGCATCCGGGCGTTTTTCGCCAACGAGGACAATCGCGAGGTTATCCGCCGTCTTGAACGCATGGGGGTTGTCATGGAGGATGCCGCAGCGGGCGAGGAGGTGCCGCAGACCCTTGCGGGAATCACGTTCGTCCTGACGGGCTCGCTCGTTGAAAGCGGCATGACGCGCGACGAGGCCGGGGCGCGCTTGAAGGCCATGGGGGCGAAGGTCTCGGGCAGCGTTTCCAAGAAAACGGGATATGTGGTTGCCGGCGAGGCCGCAGGAAGCAAATACGATAAGGCGATCGCCCTCGGCGTACCCGTGCTTACCGAGGCTGATCTGCTTCGTGTGCTCGAGGCCGGCTCGCTCGAAGCCGCCGGAATCGCGTCGCGCACGCAGGCTTGATTCGGCGAGTGGTTTTACGAAAGGAGTCGGCAGCGCCATTCGTTCGGGGCAATCCGTCCCGTGCCTGGCATGCTGCGCTATACTACACATTCGAAACAAGTTGATCGCATAGGCACGATGGGAGTGGGTATGCCATGCAAGACAGGTTGAGCGCATATGACGAGAAGGTTCTTCGCCGGCTGATTCAGCTGGAAACCGCTCGCCGTCAAGAACGAAAGCAGGGTCCGCTTGCGTTCGTGAAGCGTGACACCGAAGCAGGCTCCGCCATGCGCCGCCTTGATCAGATGGGCATGATCGGGGCCATGTATAAGGACAACAATCCCTATGTGGTCGAAGTTTTGGCAAAAGGGTATTCGTATCTCGGCATAGTGGATGAAGAACGGGCCGAGGTCCTTCGCGTAGAGCGCCATCGAAAAGAAGACCGTCGCCACGATTGGCTCGTGAGCGTGTTCACGGTTCTCGTCGCCATGGTTGGCGTTATCGCGGGATTTCTTATCGGTAAGTTCGTCTAAGGCTTGTGCGGTTTTACGCCATCAGGTCAAACAGCACTTTTGCAAAAAGCAGTCCTAGCACCACGATGACGATGGGCCTTACGATTTTCGTTCCGTCTTTCATGACCATTCCCGCGCCAAGATAATTGCCGGCGATGCTGAATACGGCTGCCGTCAAACCCAATCCGACCCACACAACGCCATGCATGAGGAACGTGATGAGCGCGGCGATGTTTGAGGCTAGGTTGGCAACTTTCACCTCGCCCGATGCCTCCTTTACGGGAAGCTTCGCTGCGGCCGTGAAGGCTATGAGCATGAATGTCCCTGTTCCCGGTCCGTAAAAACCGTCGTACGCTCCTATCAAAACGGAGACGACAGCAACGACGGCGTATTGTTTACGGGGCGAGATAGAGGCGTCGTCGGGGACGTCTATAGCGCGCTTTCGCAAGACGGCGAAAGCTACGAAGGGCAGAGCGACAATGAGCAGCATTTCAAAGACGTTGTCGGGCGTGAGCATGGCAAGCTTGGCTCCGATAGCCGAACCCGCTAAGGCTCCGAGCGCCGCAGGCACAGCCAAGCGTAGCTTGATGTAGCCTCCCTTCGCCATGCGCGCCGTGGCGACGATGGTGCCGATGGCCGACGAGAGCTTGTTCGTTCCAAGGGCAGCATGCGCAGGGAGCCCGGCGATGAGATAGGAGGTCAAGGAGATGAGGCCTCCGCCGCCGGCGATGGAATCAACGAGACCTGCGAGGAAAACGAGCGGGCAGACGATGATGAGCGTAACGGGATCCATGGAAACCTTGTCTAGAGGGGGCGGGCATGCGAGTTCACGGGATTATAATACGAACTCGAGCGCTTGCGCGGCTTCGGATGTCCGGCGATGGCTGAGGGCCGCAACGCTTCGGCGTAGGCGTTGCAGTTTGTAGCGCCGACGGCAAGGCCGAGCTTGAGCATGCGCGCATCGCCGCAAGACGATGCGTCGGAGGAGGAACATCATGGCCGATACGACAAGGAAAAAACTCGGCATCATAGGCGGGTTGGGCCCGGCTGCAACGGCGAGCCTCTTTATGCGCATCATCGATCATACGGATGCGAAAACCGATCAGGATCATCTCGATATAACCATTCTGAATCGCCCTCAGATTCCAGACAGGACGGCTTTCATCCTGGGGAAAAGCGAAGAATCCTATATTCCCGCTGTGCGAGAAGCGGCCTTCGAGCTGGAGCGTATGGGCTGCGAAGTCATTTGCATGCCTTGTGTCACGGGCCACTATAGAAGCGAAGAGACGTTCGGAGGTCTTACCGGCGCTCATGTCGTCCACATGCCGCTCGAGGCGGCGCGCTACCTGGCCCGCGAAGGCAAGCGGGTGGTGGGCGTTATGGCCACGGACGGAACGGGTCGCGCGGGCGTGCTCCAGAAGGCGCTTGAGGCCGAGGGATTGCAGCCGGTCTTTCCCGACGAGGATAATCAGGCGAAGGTCATGAGCATCATCTACGATGACGTCAAAGCAGGCCTCCCCGCCGATATGCGGGCCTTTGACGAGGTGTGCGCACACCTGCGTAGCCGCGGGTGCGACAGCGTTCTGCTCGGCTGCACGGAGCTTTCGGTTATCGACGCTCCGGAGGAAGCGCACGGCATGATAATCGTAGACGCTCTCGAGGTGCTTGCTTTGCGTGCCGTCGAGGAATGCGGCGCCGCCGTCAAGTAATCTGCGCCAAAGTGGTTGCGGGCGGTTGCGCTTTTGACGCGTCGAGGACGTCTGCCGGAGGCGCATTGCTTTCGGACGCGCCTTTCAGGCCTTGCTGTAGAGCGTTCGTTATTTCCTGCGAGTAAAACTTCCATATACTCCACTGTGATGGAGTATAATGCCCAGTGCTACATCGTACTAAAGCGCATTGCGCACGAAAGGAGCATCGACCATGGCAATAGAGGAAGCGAAGTATATCTGGAAGAACGGCGAGCTGGTTCCCTGGGCGGAATGCACCACCCACGTGCTTACTCATTCTCTTCATTACGGGTCGGCCGTGTTCGAGGGTATGCGTTGCTACTACAACGAAGAAACCGACGCAAGCTACGTCTTTCGTCTCCAGGATCACATGGAGCGCCTCATCCGCTCTGCGAAGATCTGCATGACCGAAGTTCCTTACACCGCAGATGAGCTGGTTGCGGCAACGCTCGAGCTCATCAAGGCGTGCGAGCTGAAGAGCTGCTATGTGCGTCCTCTGGTGTATCGCGGATATGGGCAGATGGGCGTCGATCCCACGGGTGCTCCCGTCGACGTCATCATTGCATGCTGGCCGTGGGGCGCATACCTTGGCGCAGATGCTTTGGAGAAGGGCATCAAAGCGGGTGTTTCTTCGTGGCGTCAGCGTTCGAACAACGCCATTCCGCCCCAGATGAAGTCCTCCGCATCGTATATGAATTCCATCCTCGCCAAGCTGGAAGCTAAGGCTCACGGCTATTCCGAGGCCGTTATGCTCAATGAAGACGGCTACGTCTGCGAAGGCACGGGCGAGAATCTCTTCATCGTGCGCGACGGCGTCCTCTCAACGCCGCCCGTTGCCGAGGGACTGCTTGAGGGCATCACGCGCGACACCATTTTGAACCTTGCCATGGATCTTGATATCCCCGTGGTCGAGGAGCGCCTCGTTCGCACCGACCTCTACGGGGCAGATGAGGTCTTCTTCACCGGCTCCGCCGCAGAAGTGACCCCTGTCGCTTCCGTTGACGATCGCGAGATTGGCGGCCGCGGCCCCATCACCAAGGCCATTCAGGATCGTTTCTTCGAAATGACGGCGGGCAAGCTTCCCGAATACAGCGATTGGCTGTACGAAGTCAAATAGGGCTTCGAAGGCGTTGCGGCGCCGCATGGCGACGCTTGACGGCTTTGGTTCGGTCCGTCCGAGACGCGTGCGTGGCGGCTTGTTCTTGCTGCTTCCTCTGAGGGTCGTATGCCCTTCGCCTCATTGCTGCTATGCTTGAAAGGCCTCGGTTTCCGAGGCCTTTCGTATGGAAGGACGCATCATGGCAATCATCACGCACCCTACTCGCATTTTTGACCTGCACTGTGACACCCTCGATCGACTGGCGCTTCACAGCGCCATTCCCGAAGCAGGCTTCATGGCTGAAGACGCCCTCATTCCCGCACATCGTATGGGCTCGCTGGCTGATAATGCCGCGCATATAGACCTGACGCGTATGGCTCGCGCCCAATACGCATGGTGCCAATGTTTCGCCGCCTTCATTCCCGACGGCCTCGGCGAGCAGGGGTCGCTGCATGTGTTCAACACGGTGCATTCCTATTTCAAAGGGCAGCTTGCCCAACACGCAGGATTGATCGAGCAGGTCATGGATGCGCGCGACATCCGCCGCATTGTGGACGAGGGGCGCTGTGCTGCCATGTTTACGGTCGAGGGCGGTTCTTTTTTGGGTGAAGAGCTCAATCGCGTATACGAAGCGGCCGATTTAGGCGTGAAGATGATTACCTTGACCTGGAACGGTAAGAACGCCATCGCTTCCGGCAATAAGACGACCGACGGGCTTTCGTTTTTCGGGCGTGACGTTGTGCGCACCATGGAGAAGCGCCGTGTCGTCGTTGACGTATCGCATCTCAACGACCGCAGCTTCTGGGAAGTACTCGAGGTCGCCGAGCGACCGCTTGCCGCGTCGCACTCCAACTCCCGCAAAATCTGCGCGCATCCGCGCAACCTGACGGATGATCAGTTCAGGGCCCTTGCCGAGCGCGACGGCCTGGTTGGGCTGAACTATTGCAAGCGATTCCTGAGCGAGACCGGCCACGTGACGCACGACGACGTGCTGCATCACGTGGATCACCTTCTCGAGCTTGGCGGAGAGCGTGTTTTGGCTCTGGGGAGCGATTACGATGGCTGCGATGTTCCCGAATGGCTTTGTCCAGCGGAAAAGGTGGGCAATCTTTACGACCTTTTCGTTCGGGAGTTCGGACAGGGTATTGCCGACGCCATCTGCTTCGAAAACGCATGCGCGTTCTTTGAGCGCAATGAGCAAAGATAGCTTTTGAGGCGCATATATGCCTCCGCACGAAAACGGCGCCCCTCGAGGGGCGCCGTTTTCCATCGGGGCCGTTTCGGCTTGGCGGCTCTGCCTGCTAGGCGCTGAGCGTTTCGTTGGTTTCGAAGACGCTGCGGGCTATTTCCTGGAAAAGCAAACGGTTCTGTTCACTGTCGGCCATGCCGGTCATTACCGACAGGACGAAGGGGTGGCCGTCGACGCTGACGATGCCCGCATCGCACACGCCGTTGTAATTCGGATCCGAGTCGGAGCACCACCCTGCCTTGTCTTTCACGAGTGCGTTCGTGTCTTGGAGAGCGTCGCGGATAAATGACGTCTCGGTTTGGCCGAGCAGCGCGGACAGATACGTTGCGGTTTCGGTGTTGCTTTCCAGATAGTTGTACATCTCGGTCCAAAGCTTTGCGGAGCTGCGTGCGCAATACCACGGATACCACGAATCGGCTCGATAAGTGGCGTCGTCCGCTCCGACGCCAGTGACCCATTCGTCGAATCCCATGGTGTCGTACGAGTCGCGCAGCGATCCGTAAGCGTTATTGTCGGAATAGATGATAGCATCGTCTATGAGGTCGGATACCATGTACGACCCTCCGTTGTAGTAGCTGGAGGAATCGTAGAACGCTGTGCCCGTGCAGGCGGAATCGAGCGATATCGTGCCCGACTCCACTAGCGATTCGCAGATGTAGAGGGCATAGGGGCCCTTGAACGAGCTGGCGCCGTATACGGTGGCATCGGCGTTGTAGGAAATGCCGCGGCCGGTTTCTAGGCTATAGAAGACGAATCCGATATCGCCCTGCTCCGTAGCGTTGTCTAGGGCCTCCTGAATGGCGGAGCGCTGTTCTTCCGAGATCTCCGGCACCGAGGCGTTCGAGAGGGAAAAGGTTTCAATGCCTGAAGAAGAAGGGATGTTGTCGAGTTCTTGCGGCGAGGGGTCGAAGGATACGGCCTGGACTTCTTCCGATGCTTCCGACTGCTGCTCTTCCTGTTGGACTTGTGCGACTTGCTGCGGTTCGGAGGCGACGTCTTCTTCGGATTTGTCGCAGCGGGATACCGTCGAGGAGACGAAGACCGCAAGAAGGACGATGACGAGCACGGCAAGGAGCACGCCTAGAAGGGGTCTGCCAGAAAAGGGGAGCGCACCTCGAGGGGATGCCGGGGCGAGTGCATCGGAGGGGGCTTCGTGGCGAGCGTAACGTCCGTTTAACGTTGCTTTTCCCTCGGTTCCAACCTTGCTTTTTCGCTGCGGAGTCGAATGCTGCGCGCCATGCAGGGCGTCTTCTCTTTCTTGAAGTCTCTCGCGCGCTCTGTCGCGCAGCTCTTTTTCGAAAGAGTCTTCGACGATGCTGCGTTCGGAATTCCTTCTATCGTTTGAACTGGTCATATGCACCTCTACTTATGATGGCGTATCAAGATAATCAGCATATGGGTATTAATCTATGTGCGCAGCGCACTGTAGCATGGTGCAAGCTTGCGAGGGGAGGAATGCACGTTTTTTTCAGCTAAAATGAAGTATCCGCGAAAAGGCGATTTCGAGGAAAAGAGGATCAATGATAGATAAGATAGCCTTCCGAAGCCTGTCGTACGGTTTGTATCTTGTCACCGCCCGGGATGGCGACAAGCAGGCCGGCTGCGTGGTGAACACGTTCTCTCAGGTCACATCGAATCCCGCCCAGGCGAGTATCGCCATCAACAAGGACAATTTCACGACGGGCGTTATCGCGGCATCGGGCATGTTCGAGGTGTCGGTGCTTGCCCAAGACGCCCCTATGGAGCTCATCGGTCGTTTCGGATTCCACAGCAGCGCAAACACCGATAAATTCCAGGAAACGAAGACTCGAGTCGATGAGGCGGGCGTTCCGTATGTGGTCGAGCATGCCGTCGCGCATTTTTGCGTCAAAGTGAAGCAGACGTTGGACTTGGGGACGCATCTGTACATCGTGGGCGAGGTTGTGGAGTCGGCGGTGCTCTCTTCCGAAGATCCTATGACATATGCGTATTATCACCAGGTCAAAGGCGGGAAAACACCACCCAAGGCATCGAGCTATGAACAGCCTGAGGAAGCTGCCCAAGACCAAAAAGAAGAAAATGAAGACGCCGATGTTCGCACGTTTGCGTGGCGTTGCACGATTTGCGGGCATATCGAATACGTCGACGAGCTCCCCGACGATTTCACCTGCCCTGTCTGCGGCGTGGGCAAGGAGCTCTTTGAGAGAATCGAGCTTTAACGAAGCGCTCCATGGCGCTTACTCTGCATAAATATACGTAAAACAGAAATTTCGAATTTCTTCTTGCAAAACAGAATCGTATTCGATAAAGTTCATACAACGCTTTACCGAAGTAGAGCATCAGATTATCTTAGAGTATTTCAGGAAAGGAGCAGCAAACATGACGATCATGCATGTACAGCCTTCTTTCCGACGCCAGGACCGACGTACCACGCTGCGATGCATGCGTGTGTTTTCTGCGGTCCGTGCAAGGTAATTCCTCCTTGTAGCATCACATCATAGGACGCAAGAAACACCCGGCATCGCGCCGGGTGTTTTTGTATTCGGAGCATGCGCAACGGGTGTTGCGCGGGCATTTCTTTGCCTCTTTATCGAATTCCCATTGAGTTGAAAGCATAAATGCGCTTCGCGCAACGAAAGGTGAGGGTGAGAACCATGGCTCAGACGGCAACGAAGGAAAAGGTAGTGCTTGCGTATTCAGGCGGTCTTGACACCTCGGTATGCCTGAAATGGCTTCAGGTGGAGAAAGGGCTCGGCGTCATAGCCGTATGCGGCAATGTCGGCCAGGACGAAAGCGATCTCGCGGCCATCAAGCAGAAGGCGATCGACATGGGAGCAATCGCTTCCTTCGCGGTCGATATGCGCGAGGAATACGCCAATGAATACGTGGCGCTTGCTATTGCCGCCAACGGGCTCTACGAGAATTCCTACCCGCTCCTTTCCGCGCTGTCCCGTCCGCTCCTTTCCAAGCATATGGTTGCGGTCGCTCATAAGTTCGGGGCGAAATACGTTGCCCACGGCTGTACGGGCAAAGGCAACGATCAGGTGCGCTTCGAAACATCCATCAAGGCGCTCGACCCGAGCATTGAAATCGTAGCTCCCGTGCGTGAATGGGATCTCCATAGTCGCGAGGAGGAGATGGAGTGGGCGAAGGCCCACGGCGTTCCCGTGCCTACGACGAAAAAATCGCCGTATTCCATCGACGACAACCTTTGGGGCCGCGCAATCGAGTGCGGCGTGCTCGAAGACCCCTGGTGCGAGCCTCCTGCGGACATTTGGACGCTTACCGCGGACGCGCAATCCGCCCCCGACCAGCCGGAGTATCTCGAGATAGGATTCGAGTCAGGCGTGCCCTGTTCGCTCAACGGCGAGGAAATGGGGCTTGTTGACATAATCAAGGAGATTAATGTCAAAGCGGGATCGCACGGATGCGGAAGGCTCGACATGGTGGAGAACCGTCTTGTGGGCGTGAAGTCGCGCGAGTGCTACGAAGTTCCCGCCGCACAGGTCATCCTCAATGCGCACAAGGCGCTCGAGACGCTTTGCCTTGATCGCGAAACGCAACATTACAAGCTTGGCGTCGAGCAGAAGTGGGCGACGGCTGTGTACGAAGGCCTGTGGTATTCCCCGCTGAAGGAGGCTTTGGATTCATTCTGCGCATCAACTCAGGCTTGCGTGACGGGAACGGTCAAGGTGAAGCTCTACAAGGGCTCGAGCACGGTGGTGGGACGCAAAAGCCCGTATTCCCTCTACGATTTCGGCCTTGCCAGCTATGGCGCCCAGGATACGTTCAATCACGAAGCGGCGAAGGGGTTCATACAGCTTCATGGCCTGCCTACTACCGTGTGGTCCGCAAAGCAAGGCCCTGCGGCCAAGGAGATAGCAGAACAGAGTGCATTCGAGCAGGAAAAAGCAAGCGCCATCAGCGCCGCTTAACAAAAAATAGAAGCATCCTTCGAGGCTTTTTCTCGAAGGATGCATGGAGGATTTTCATCCGAGTCGCAAAGCGCTTCGGATTTAACGGAAAGGTGCGCGTTATGGCGTTGTGGTCTGGAAGGTTTGAGGAGGGCGTGGATGAATTCACGCAGGAATTCGGGGCGTCGCTTTGTGTAGATAAGGAAATGTATGCGCAGGACATCGTAGGTTCGCAGGCCCATGCCAGGATGCTTGCCGCCCAGGGGGTCATTTCCGTTGACGATGCGAATGCTATCCATGAGGGCCTTGAGGCCATAAGGCAAAGCATAGACGACGGTTCGTTCGTTTTCGATATCAACGACGAAGACATCCATATGGCGATCGAGGCCGAGTTGACTCGGATAATCGGAGCTCCTGGCGCGCGGCTGCATACGGGACGCTCGCGCAATGACCAGGTTGCCGTTGACCTGCGCCTCCATGCGAAAGCACTCCTGGAGGGCTTGATTGAGCAGAATATCTCTCTTTGCGAGGTGCTGCTCAAAAAGGCAGAAGATGGCTTCGGCGTTATCATGCCCGGGTATACGCACTTGCAGCATGCGCAGCCGGTCCTGTTCAGCCATCATATGCTTGCGTATTTCTGGATGTTCACGCGTGATTACGCTCGTCTGAAGCATGCTTATGAAGCCGCCGATGCGAATCCGCTAGGGAGTGCGGCGCTGGCGGGAACAACGTATCCGCTCGATCGCTTCATGACCTCGGAGCTTCTCGGATTCGACCACGCCATTCCGAATTCGCTCGATGCGGTTTCCGATCGCGATTATTTGCTTGATTTGGAATATGCCTGCAGCGTTGCCATGATGCATCTATCGCGCCTGTGCGAGGAAATCATACTCTGGTCTTCTACGGAATTCGGGTTCATCACGCTTTCGGACGCGTTTTCAACGGGGTCGTCGATTATGCCGCAGAAGAAGAACCCTGACTTCGCGGAGTTGACCCGCGGAAAGATGGGCCGTGTCGTCGGGGATTTGGTGGCTCTTCTTGTGACCATGAAGTCTCTGCCGCTGGCGTACAACAAAGATTTGCAAGAGTGCAAGGAGGGAGCGTTCGACGCCGCCAAAACGTTGCATGATTGCATGTATTGCGTAGCGGGCATGATCGAGAGCATGGAGGTTCATGATAAGACGATGCTCTCTGCTGCGAAGAAGGGCTTCACGGCGGCTACAGACGTTGCGGATTACCTGGCAAAAAAAGGAATGCCATTCCGTGAAGCCCACGAAGTCGTAGGCAATCTCGTTCTGTATTGCGAAAAAAACGGCAAAGAGCTCGAAGAGCTTTCTTTCGATGAGCTGCACGATGCCTGCCCGCTTTTCGAGCAAGACGTCGTTTCGGCCCTCGACACCGAGGCCATCGTTGCCGCGCGTACGACGTATGGAGGAACGGGCCATAGCGCAGTAAAGCTCCAGATGGAGGAGGCGCATGAGTTTCTTGCGTCTGCGAAGGCGGCATGCGCGGACGAGAAGGGCTGCTAGGCTTGTGGATGAATGAAGCGCCGCCTTATGGGGCGTCTATGGGGCGGTGCTCAGGCAGACGTTCATCGTGATTCCATGGAGCGCGAAGCACTGTCTTCTTAAAAATGCCGCAAAATCGCATTGACCGCGCGGCCATGCAAAGCTAAAATACTTATCTGCGCATCGTCGCGCGTCATGAACGTGGGCCGTTAGCTCAGCTGGTAGAGCAGGGGACTTTTAATCCCAAGGCCGCGGGTTCGACTCCCTCACGGCCCACCATGCATGACTTATCAGAGGCCGGGCAATGCCCGCCTTTTTTGTAACGACGGAATTGGGCCATGGTGTAATGGCAGCACAAGGGTTTTTGGTGCCTTTAGTCTAGGTTCGAGTCCTGGTGGCCCAGCCATCCGTCCAACATGGTTCGTAATCTTGAAAACTTCCAATCTACTATATAGACGAAGCAGGAAAGAACCGTTATAATTCTCATTCGCGTTTACATAACGCAGTGCGTGCCGATGTGGCTCAGTTGGTAGAGCAACGCACTCGTAATGCGTAGGTCACCGGTTCGAGTCCGGTCATCGGCTCCAGAACAAAACAGGCCAGCCTTAGGGCTGGCCTTTTGCTTTCCTCGTGCCGCGACGGCTCGTCCTTATTCGCGAATACCTCATTCGGCGCGCTATCCGTGGGCGCTGCACTCGTGTACGTAGCGCATAGAAGCGACAGCTTCCTTAAATCTCCGCACTGTGATTGTGGGCGACAATGAATTGAGCCACTTCGTCTTCTTCGATTTCAAGTGCGGCGGAAAGTTCGCTGAGCACTCGATGGTTCGCCTGGTCGAAAAGGCGGGTGTACATAGAAGATGGCAAGCGCTTCTTTCTTTTCTGCTCGGTGATTCGTTCGCGCATGGTCTTGAGCACGCAAACGGCAGTTGCGCAATCGCACTGGCGAAGCCGATTCTTGAAATGCTCTTCCACCGTTTTCGAGTTAGCATCGTTGAAGTCATCGGTTACGATGCGGTCGATGCTCTCGATGAGCGAAAGAGCTTCGGTGCGGTCCATGACGGGCGTCATAAGGTCTTCGTGGTCTACAGGAACATAAACCGTTCCGCCGCGCTTAGAGCTTGGGGAAAGAACATAGTAGGTCTTTTCGGAGCCGCCGCCGAAAGAAATATGGGCGTCGGTTTCGGTGATGGTGCATGCGCCATAGTTCGCATAGACCACCTTGTCGAATCGGTGGAACATAGCCATCTCCTTGTTGTGATAAAAAATTGTGCTCTGAACAGGCAGTACATTGATTTCTACCAATATAGCACGCTTCTGATGCTTGTTCATGAAATACTGACAAAAATGGACAGTAACCTGCGCAAATGGCCGCAATCGCGCTTCGACGGCGTCTTCTGCCGCGCAAGCGGCGTTTTTCGACGGGGAGGTTATCCAGGAATGCGCAGAGAGAAATTTTTTGTAGAGATGAGCCTCTTGGGCGCTTCGTGCGTCCGTCGAGGTCTAGTCTAAAGGCAGGCGCTTTTCGGAAGAGGGTTTTTTGTGCTGGATATTTTGCTCGTAACAGGTTCGTATGTTCTGGTTATCCTTATCGGTTCCGTTTGCGCTCAAAGTGGCTTCATAGCGGCTGAAGCGAAAAACGTCATATCCAAAATGCTCTTCTACATAACGCTGCCGGCAACGGTCATCTATTCTTTTGTGGGCTTCGAGTTCGACGCAACCCTTCTTATCGCTTCTGCGATGGGGCTCGCTTCGACGTTGCTGGGTTTTTTCGGAACGGTGCTTTACACCATGAAGAAAAACCCCGAAAAGCGCGCCTTTCATACCCTTTTGGGATACGGCTACAACATCGGGTGCTTTGCGCTTCCCTTCGTTTCAGCACAATTCGGCCCCGCGGGTGTCGTGACTGCGTGCATGTTCGACTTGGGAAATTGCATCATGGTGTCGGGCGGAGGCTATGCGTTGACTCGTGCGTTTATCCTGAAAAAACGTACAGGAGGCGTCCTGCTGTCGATTCTGAGAACGTTGTTGAAGTCGCCCGCCTTGGACTGCTACGTGGTTCTGATTCTGCTGTCGCTTGCGGGATTGAGCGTGCCCGCTTCAATCGGGACCCTGCTTGAGCCCCTCATGCACGCAAATAGCTTTCTGGCCATGTTCATGATAGGCCTTGCCATGGAGTGGAGGATTGATAAAGGACGCCTGAAAGAAGTGCTCCAGTGCGTATGCTGGCGCATCTTCGTCGCCGTTGTCTGTTGCGCCATCGTGTATTTCTTTGTTCCGATGGCTGAAAGCGTCAAGGTTGTCACCATCGTATGCATGCTGGCCCCCATCATGTCCGTAGGCCTGGTGTATGTCATGTGGATCGACGGCGATACGAAGATGGCGGGGTTCGCGATCTCTTTGTCGGTGGCGGTATCTCTTGTGCTTATGACAACGGCGACGATGCTTTTATCGTAGCCTCCTAGCGTTCAACCATTACGGGGCATTCTGCGTTGCGCAGTACCGCGTAGCTTACCGAGCCGAGCACGCCGGCAACGGCGCTCAGCCCTCGCGATCCCATGACAATCAGGTCGATGTGGTGGGTGTGCGCATATTCCAGGATGGCCTTGCTCGGTTTGCCTTGGCCGACGGCGATGGCCAAGGCGTCGCCCGCCTTTTCGGCAATAGCGCCCAGGTCTTCGGCGAGCTTTTCTCTGTGAAATTCTATGTAGTGTCGCTGCATTTCGGCTGTCTGCTCGGGAGTGAGGGGCTGCGAGCCGCTTATTTGCTCCGCTATGAGGAAATCTTGGGTCTCGAATTGCGGAATGGGCGCAGCAAAAAATGCGGTGACTTTGCCTGCTACTCCCAGATCGACGTATTCGAGGGCGGTGGACAGTGCGTTTTTCGAGGGACTCGACCCGTCGTAAGGAACCAGAATGTTCTTGTACTTCATGAAAGCTCCTATCTTTTCGAAATCGCATCTCTTCCGAACTTTAGCACTATGCGGGCTGCTGGATTGCTCTTTTTTCGAGTGTTCGCATTCGCAAGAAACGACGGCATTTTGAGCGGCCTTATATCTCTGCAGCGATCGCATCGCCCATGTCCGAACAGCCAAGGGCCTCCTCGTCTGCTTTGGCGATATCTCCCGTGCGGCATCCCCTTTCAAGCGCGCGTTCTACGGCATGCTCAAGAGCGTCGGCCTCTGTGGCCAGTCCGAAGCTGTAGCGCAGCATCATGGCGGCGGAAAGAACGGCAGCGATAGGGTTCGCCTTGTTTTTTCCGGCGATATCGGGTGCGCTTCCGTGAATCGGTTCGTATATGCCCAGGCTTGTTTCTCCCATAGAAGCGGAGGGGAGCATGCCGATCGAACCTGTTATGCAGCTTGCTTCGTCCGAGAGAATGTCCCCGAAAAGGTTTCCCGTCAAAATGACGTCGAATTGTCCTGGATTGAGCACGAGTTGCATGGCGGCGTTGTCCACGTAAAGGTAATCGACGGCAACGTCAGGATATTCGAGCGAAACGCGCTGCACCGTTTCTCGCCACACGCGGCTCGTTTCGAGCACGTTCGCCTTGTCCACGCTGGTCACGTGCCTCCGTCGTTGGCGGGCCATGCGAAACGCGCGGTGTGCGATTCGCTCGACTTCCGCTATCGAGTAGTTCATGTCGTCGTGTCCCGCGCCGTCTTCGTCGCGGTATTTCGCGCCGAAATATACATCGCCGGTCAGTTCTCGGCATACCACGAGGTCAAGGCCGTTCGTAATGCGTTCGGGCTTGAGAGGGCAGGCGTCGGCAAGGGCTGCATGCAGCTTCGCGGGTCGCAGGTTGACGAAAAGCCCGAGTTCTTTCCTTATGCCGAGCAGTCCTTTTTCGGGGCGTATCTCGGCGGGAAGCCCGTCCCATTTCGGGCCGCCCACGGCGCCGAGGATAATGCTGTCGCACGCCCGGCAGGTCTCGATGGTCTCTTGGGGCAAAGGGATTCCGCATGCGTCGATGGCGGCCCCTCCGATCAATGCTTCGCGGTAGGCGAATTCGTGTCCGAAACGCCTCGCTATTCCGTCAAGGCATTTTTGCGTTTCGGCGACGATTTCCGGTCCGATGCCGTCTCCTTTTAAGACGGCAATGTCGTATTTCATAAGGACCTCCTGTCATGGGACGGCACGGTGCATCATATAAAAGCGGGCAAGTTTACTTTCCGCGTGCTTTTAGGCTGCTCAAAAGCCCTTCGCTATCGATAATCTGCTGGATGAATTTGGGAAAGGGCAGCGCCTTGAAAGTTTCGCTCGTGGTTTCGTCGACAATGGTTCCCGTTGAGAAGTCCACGGTGATCTTGTCGCCTCCGCGTATCGCCTTCGCCGCTTGCTCGCATTCCAGAATAGGCAGCCCGATGTTGATGGCGTTTCGGTAGAAAATGCGTGCGAAGCTCGAGGCGATAACGCACGCTACGCCGTTGTCTTTGAGGACGCGCGGTGCATGCTCGCGGGAGCTGCCGCATCCGAAGTTCTTCGTTGCCACCACGATGTCTCCCGGTTTGACGTTGTGCACGAAGGCGGGGTCTATATCTTCCATGGCGTGTGCTGCCAGTTCCTGCGGATCGGCGATATTGAGATATCTTGCAGGGATGATGACGTCGGTGTCGACGTTGTCGCCGTATTTGAATGCTGATCCTCGAACGGTCGGGTTCATGGTCGCTCCTGTCTTTTCGCTGGGTGTTTCTTCGTATTCCGAGCGATACCGCGGCTAAAGCGTCGAAGGGTCGGTTATGACTCCGGCGACGGCGGATGCCGCGGCAACGGCGGGACTTGCCAAATACACCTCGGAATCGGTGTGCCCCATGCGCCCCACGAAGTTGCGATTCGTGGTGGCTATGGCTCGTTCTCCCGCGGCAAGCACGCCCATATGTCCGCCAAGGCACGGACCGCACGTTGGCGTGCTCACGGCAGCTCCTGCCTCGATGAAGACTTCGGTCAGCCCTTCGCGAATGCATTGCAGATACACTTCCTGCGTAGCGGGGATGACGATGGCGCGTACGCCGTCGGCTACGTGGCGGCCGCGCATGATGCTTGCCGCCATGCGCATGTCCTCGATGCGGCCGTTCGTGCAGCTTCCGATAACGCTTTGCTGTATGGGAATGCCGGCTAGTTCCGTGACGGATTTGGTGTTTTCGGGAAGATGCGGCGCTGCGACGGTAGGAGGGATGTCTCGGAGGTCTATGCGTATCGTGCGTTCGTACGAGGCGTCGTCATCTGCGGCGAATTCTCGGGGTGCGTGTCGTACGCGATTTTTCATGTAGAGACGGGTTTTTTCGTCAACGGGGAATACTCCGTTTTTCGCTCCCGCCTCAATGGCCATATTGCAGATACTGAACCGGTCGTCCATCGAAAGAGACTCCACGCCGTCTCCGCAGAACTCCATGCTCTGGTAAAGGGCGCCATCGACTCCTATCGCGCCAATGATGTGCAGAATGACGTCTTTGCCGCAGACCCACGGTTGCAGCTCTCCTGTCAGCTCGATGCGGATGGCGGAGGGCACGCGAAACCACGCTTTGCCCGTGGCGATGCCTGCTGCGCAGTCGGTCGATCCCACGCCCGTGGAGAATGCGCCCAATGCTCCGTACGTGCATGTATGGCTATCGGCTCCGATGACGAGGTCTCCTGCAGCCACGATTCCCTGCTCGGGAAGGAGGGCGTGTTCGATGCCCATGCTGCCCACATCGAAGAAGTGGACGATATCGTGCTTTTTTGCGAATTCTCGGCATACTTTGCATTGCTCGGCGCTCTTGATGTCTTTGTTCGGTGCGAAATGGTCGAGAACCAAGGCGACCTTTTCATGGTCGAACACTCGGTCCATGCCCGCCTTTTCAAGTTCGCGAATGGAGACCGGTCCGGTGATATCGTTTGCGAGCGCAAGGTCGATATCCGCCTCTATGAGTTGTCCCGCTTCCACCGATTCAAGCCCGGCGTGCGCGGCAAGAATCTTCTGCGTCATGGTCATTCCCATGGTAATCCCTACCTTCTTGGTATCGTTCATAGGCGTGCGATAAGCGAGCGCCTAGCTCATCTGTCGGTTGACTGCGGATATGAGCCCGAGGATGGATGCCGTGATAATGTCGTGGTGTTCACCAACGCCCCAGATGATTGCACCGTCTTCGTCGTCTATTCCCACGTAGGCGGCTGCGCGGCTATCGGAGCCCGTTTCAAGGGCGTGCTCGCTATAGGTCGCGATGTGCGCTCGTATGCCGAGCTTCGAAAGAGCGTTGCATACAGCGTCGAGACGTCCGTTTCCGTTGCCGACGGCGTCTTGTTCCTCGCCGCCTGTTTTCACGGTAAGGAACGCCTTGAAAGCCTTGTTTTCGGAATCTCGGGTGAAGTGGAAATCGAGCAATTTCAAGGTCGTCTCGTTGTTGACGAACGTTTCGTGGAATATCTCGTTGACCTCTGCGGGCGAGAGCTCTTTGTGGGCGTGGTCGGAAGCGTCCTTGCTGGTGTAGCTGAGCTCTTCTCTCAGCTTCGGGGGAAGGACGTAGCCGTAGTTCTTCTCCAGGATGTAGCCTATGCCGCCTTTGCCGCTTTGGCTGTTAATGCGGATGACGTCGTTTTCGTAACAACGTCCCACGTCGGCGGGGTCGATAGGGAGATAAGGCGTAGACCAGTATTCGGGGCTTTTCTCTTCGCGGTATTTGAGCCCTTTTGCGATCGCGTCTTGATGACTGCCCGAAAAAGCGGCGAATACGAGCTGGCCGGAGTAGGGGGAGCGCGGATTTACCTCCATGCGCGTGACGCGCTCGAACAGCTCTACGACAGAAGGGAGATTGGAAAAATCAAGCTTGGGGTCTACGCCATGAGAGAAAAGGTTCATGGCAAGAGTGACGAGATCGACGTTTCCCGTTCTTTCCCCATTGCCGAAGAGGGTTCCCTCAATGCGGTCCGCGCCTGCCAGAACGCCCAGCTCGGCGCATGCCACGCCCGTCCCCCGGTCATTATGGGGATGCAGGCTCACCTCTACGGCGTCGCGATACTTCAGGTTCTTGCTTATATATTCGACCTGACTTGCGTAGACATGGGGCAGGCTCATTTCCACGGTTACGGGAAGGTTTATGATGGCTTTGCGTGCGGGGGTCGGCTTCCAGACGTCAAGCACCGCGTTGCAGACCTCCAGGGCGTATTCCGGTTCGGTTCCCGTGAAGCTTTCGGGACTGTATTCGAAGCGATAATTGTCGTGCCCCTCGGATTCGGTCAGTTCCTTCAAGAGCTTCGCTCCTGTTACGGCGATGTTCTTGATTTGCTCTTTGTCTTTATGGAAGACCTGCTCGCGCTGGGCGACGCTCGTCGAATTGTATACATGAACGATTACGGGCGTTTTGCAGCCCTCGAGGGCTTCGAAGGTTTTCTTGATGATGTGTTCGCGCGCCTGCGTGAGCACCTGAATGGTGACATCTTCGGGAATCATATCCTGCTCGATGAGGGTTCTCGCCAGTTCGAACTCCGTTTCGCTTGCCGCAGGAAAGCCTATTTCTATCTCTTTGAAGCCGATTGAAACGAGCATTCTGAAAAAGTCGATTTTTTCGTCCAGACTCATAGGAACGACCAGGGCTTGATTGCCGTCGCGCAAATCGACGCTGCACCAGTTCGGCGCATGGTCGATGTAGTCCTTCTTCACCCAGTCGAAGCAAGGTTCGGGGGGCATGAAATACTCGCGCGTATAGTTGGCGTAGTGGGGCATTCCCGCATTCATGGTGCCACCTTTCTGGCGTGTTTGCGCAAGCGGGCGCGCGGCGGGCGCTTGCGGTTAAGCGCTATTTCTCGGTCGAATGCTTTATCAATTTAGTGTAGTAAAGTAGTATAGCTATTCTAGTCGATAAGCGGCTGAAAAAGGTGTATGACGAAAACGCCTATCCCATGCGTCTGCGGTTGCCGCACGCTTCGGTCGAAAGGAGCATTCATGAAAGCAATTGCAACGAAGAAAGCACCTGCGGCAATAGGTCCTTACGTACAGGGCGTTATTGCGGGAGGGTTTTTGTTCGCGTCGGGCCAGATTGCCCTCGATCCGCAAACGGGAGAGCTTGTCGGGAAGACGGTGGAGGAGCAGTCGGAACAGGTCATGCGGAATATGGGGGCGATTCTCGAATCCGCAGGGATTGGTTTCGACCAGGTTGTCAAAACGACGTGTTTTCTTGACGATATGGACGATTTCGCGGCGTTCAACAACGTGTATGCGCATTCTTTCGGGGACCATCTGCCCGCTCGATCGGCCGTTGCCGTGGAAAGGCTTCCCAAAGGGGCTCTCGTGGAGGTTGAATTCATTGCCAAGGTCGGCGAGTAACAGATATACGTCGGCGAACACGTATAGACGTCAGTGCTCGAAAATGCTGTTGAAGAGGGAGCGGCGCATGAAAATAGCCATTGTAGGATTTGATTTTCCCGACTGCGCACTTGAGGGCAGTTTGTGCCGCAAAGAGGGGATTGCCATACAGCGCTTTGATGGGAAAAGCCCCGAGTACATTCTTGAACACGTGCACGACGTCGACGGCGTTATCTCTTCGTACGGGGAATTTACCGACGAAGTCATCGAAGCGCTCGCCCCGCGTCTCAAGGTTATCAGCAGGACGGGAACGGGCTACGACGAGATCGATGTACCTTCGGCGACGAAACACGGGGTGGCTGTATGCAATGTTCCTGGGTACGGGACGGAGGTCGTGAGCGACCATGCGATAGCGCTTGCGCTCGCATGTCTCCGCCGTATCAACGAACAAGATGCTGCCATGAGAAAAGGCCAGTGGGGATACGAGCCCATGCGTCCGCTCGGGCAGTGCAAAGGTCGCGTTTTCGGCGTAATAGGCATGGGTTCCATCGGGTCTGCTGTCGCGCGCAAGGCGGCGGGCCTGGGCTTCGAAGTCGTGTGCTGGTCGCGTTCTCTGTTAGCGGGTTCGCGGTCGCGCGGAGGGCATCGTGTCGTCGAGCTCGACGAACTTGCCAGGATTTGCGACGTCATAAGTCTCCACACCGCATTAACGGAAGAGACGAGGTATCTTGTGGACGAGCGGCTTATATCTCTTATGCGTCCAGGGACCGTGATCGTGAATACGTCGCGTGGTGCCGTCGTAGACACTGCCGCGCTCGCAAGGGCTCTTGAGGAGGGGAGGCTGTGGGGAGCGGGAATAGACGTCTTCGAGACCGAGCCGATCGAGTGCGGCAATCCGCTTTTAAAGGCTCCCCATACCGTGCTTACCCCTCATGCAGCGTATTGGTCCGAAGAAAGCGGGGTTGAGCTGAGGACGAGGGCTTGTCAAGCTGCCATAGATGTGTTGAAGGGAGGCATTCCTCGCGACTGCCTTAATCCTGAGACGCTTGCAGCCAATGGTGCATAATGCTGGGCATGCAGATATATGTGGTTTATATTTAGTAGATACATTACCTAAGAAACTAGCTATCAAGAAGTGAGTTTAGAGGGAATGTGTTCTCTCTAAACGTTTCTTGCAACCCTGACAGAGCAAGAGTAAAGTACCAATTCCGCGAACGGGCCGAATGAGGAGTGAATCCCATAAGGTTCGGAGGAAAGAACTAAAAATTTTGAAATTAGTTCTTGACTCACAGAAGCGGCAGGAGTAATATAATTCCTCGCCGCTTGACGCGGCAGCCCTCCGGAAGGAGGGCGGGGACCTTGAAAACCG